>MDSZ01080947.1_pt1 | contig 27345 bp, 29 predicted proteins | sample 811201 | NCBI WGS metagenome assembly MDSZ01 (sample SAMN05326647, study PRJNA326480) | marine metagenome | isolation source: seawater | place: Indian Ocean: North | collected 2010 | reverse complement strand
TTAGCAGGTATGGACTATTGGACAAAGCTTAAGGAATACATGCCTTCTGGTGTTACCAGTTGGACATGGGATGGTCAAGGACAGGATATCCTTCAAGGTGGTTCTGCTCAAACAATCTCATGGGGTGAATTCTTTCCATGGTGGGACTCAGATGAATCTGCTGTTCAAGGAAAAATGATGGCAGCTGCTTGTCCTGCACCAGCTAGTCCATTAAGATCAACAAATGACTGTGGTTATGGTGAAATCCCAGGTGTAGCTCACCAGGGTGGTTCTTCACTAGCTGTATCAAAATACTCTAAAAATAAAGATGCAGCATGGTTATTTGCTCAATGGGCAACTAGCTATGAAACACAGGTATACATCACTGCACTTGGTGGTGGTACTGGTCCAACAAGATCAGCTGTATATGATGATGAGCGTGTAAAAGCTAACAACAGAAGTGGTAACGGTACTACTCGTCACCTTGATGTAGTTAGAGACGCTATCTTCAATGATATGGGATCAGAGCCAGACCTACCAGAATGGGCAGATATGTCTAGTAACATGATACCTATTGAATTAGGAAGATACTGGGCTGGTGAATATGGTTCAGCAAAAGAGTGTTTAGACACTATTGCAAAGAACTTCAACAAAACTGTTGGTGTTTAACTAATATAACTATTAAGGGCGATCAATTTGGTCGCCCTTTTAAATAACAACAAACTCTATGTCTAAACCTTTAGCAGTCATCACAGGAGCTAGTTCTGGGATAGGTGAAGCAACTGCAAAAGCTTTTTCTAAAGCAGGGTATCCCACACTTCTTTTAGCAAGAAGACTAGAAATCATGGAGTCATTTAATTTAGAAAATTCAATTTGTAAAAAAGTAGATGTTAGAGATAGAGACTCACTTGTCTCTGCAATTAGAGAGGCTGAAGATAAATATGGCCCAACTGATATGATTTTCAATAATGCTGGGGTGGCTAGATTAGCTGACATCAGTACACAAGATCCAAATGAGTGGGATGAGATGATTGATGTAAATACCAAAGGAGTTATGAATGGTATTTATGCTGTCATGAGTGATATGAAAAAAAGAAAATCGGGAACAATTGTAAACATGAGTTCTATTGCAGGTAGAAAAGTTTATGAAGATCACACAGTTTATTGTGGAACAAAATATTTTGTACACGCAATTTCTGAAAGTATCAGAGGCTACCTCTCACCACATAATGTAAGAGTTATAGTGATGTCACCAGGAAATATCGAAGCTGAGGTTTTAAATGGAATTACTGATCCAAATACTCTAGAGGCATACAAAAAAAATATCGAAAGAATTGGCGGAAGAATTTCACCTGATTATGTAGCAAAAATGATACTTTTTGCCTACGAAATGCCTCAAAACGTTATCATGCAAGAGGTAGTTGTAACCCCAACCAAACAAGACTATTAAACTATGGGAAAAATTGTCATTGGAGTAGACAGTTCTACTCAATCTACCAAAGCAATTGCTTGGGATATCAATGGTAAAGCTATAGCAGAGGGCCGCTGTGATATCCCTTTAAGTAACCCAAGTTTAGAAAAATTTGAACAAAATGTTGATGATTGGTGGAAAGCTTTTTCCATTTCGTGTCAAGAGCTGAGCAAACTTATTGATATGAACGATGTTGATGGGTTAGCCATATCAAATCAAAGAGAAACCCTAGCAAAATTAGACTCTAATGGTAAAGCCGTTTATCCTGCTACAGTTTGGATGGATAAAAGATCAGTTCAAGAGGTTGAGGATTTAAATTCTATTATGGGTGAGGGTCGAATTCATGAAATTACAGGAAGACCAAAAGATCCTTGCCCATGTCTTTACAGGGTTCTGTGGTTAAAAAATAATGAAAGAGAAATTTTTGATAAAGTTGAATGTTTTGCCGATGTTCAAGCTTTTCTTGTTCATAAATTGACTGGCGAGTTTAAAACTGGATGGATTAGTTCTGATCCTCATGGAATGTTTGACGTTGTTAATAAGTGTTGGTCTAATGAAATTTTAGAACAACTTGAAATCGATGAGTCGAGATTACCTAAATCTTACAAACCAGGAACTTTGTTAGGAGAGGTAAATGATTTTGCTGCTCAAGAAACAGGTTTAAAAAAAGGTACCCCGATTTTTGCTGCTGGAGGAGATGGGCAATTAGCTGGTTTGGGAACTAACTGTACTAAGTCTGATCGAGCCTACATTAATCTTGGTACCGCAGTAGTATCAGGTGTTTGGTCCCAAGATTATAAAATTTCCAAAAATTGGAGAACAGAAATAGCTGCACACGGAGAAGGTTATATATTTGAAAATGTCTTATTATCAGGCGCATTATTAGTAAATTGGTTCGTCGACCAGTTTATTCCTGGAGATAGAAAAGACCCTAAATTTTTCGAAAAATTAGAAATAGAAATTAATAAAATAGGCATTGGAAATGATGGATTAATTTTACAACCATATACAGGTGGTGTAATGGATCCTTACTGGGATCCTTATGCTAGAGGGATCGTTGCAGGTTTAAGTATAAGCCACACCCCATTCCATATCTATAGAGCAATTTTAGAGGGTTTAACTCTAGACTCTGTATTTCGAACCCAAAATATAGAAAAAGAAACGGGTCTTAATATTAAAGAATATTTAGCTATTGGTGGGGGCGCAAAAAGTTCCTCTTGGGTACAGATGTTGGCAGATGCCTCGGGCAAAAATGTTCTCATAGCTGATACTGTTGAGGCATCTTCTTTAGGATCTGCGATGATTGCAGCTTACGGGGCAGGCTGGTTTCAAAGTATCACAGAGTCAGCAGAAAACATGAGTGGTAAGACTAAATTAATTGAACCAAATTTAGATAATAAATCAAAATATGAAGATTTAATTGATATTTACCAGAATGTATACGATTCCAATAAATTAATTAATAAATCTTTGGTTAAGTTTACTGAAAAACATAAATGAATAATTTTGGTAAAAGCTATAATGGGGTAATTGATGATTTGGTTAAGGGAATTTGGAAAAGCCCAAGTGACAATCAACTATATGGAATTCCTATTAAAAGTATTGAAATAAGAGAGTCCTTAGAGGGACAAGAGGCTGGCTTAATTGAAAAACTTCATTCAAATCAAAAACTTTTAGTAGTAAGCGATCCTTTTACTCATGAAGCGATGGGATCAAGAATATTTAAAAATATTCAGAGAAAAATAAATGCAGATGAATATATTTGGGAGAAACCCTCATCAAGTATAGATGGTGTAAATTTTTTAAGATCTAAGCTAGAAAATTATGATGGAATGATTGCTGTTGGATCTGGCACAGTTAGTGATAGTATTAAATATGCAACTTTCTTAGAAAAAAAAGTTTACTCCGTTTTCGCTACAACTCCCATGAATGCCTATACAACTGGTACTGCGTCTATATCTTTTGAAGGAATAAAAAAATCTTTGGTTGCTCATTATGCTCAAGGTGTATTTTTTGATTTAGAAGTATTAAGCAAATGTCCAAAAAGATTAACAGCTGCAGCTTTTGCCGACGTTATTTGTAGAACTACCGCTCAAGTTGATTGGATGATATCACATAAGCTTCTTCAAACGGATTATAAGTCAACTCCCTATGAATTACTTGATTTGTACGAAGAAGATATGATACGTAGTGCATCTGAAATAGCTTCAGGAAAAATTGAATCTTTGGCTTTATTGACGCTAATATCGGCTATTATGGGATTAGGTACTTCTTTTACACAGACAACTCATGTTGGAAGTATGGCTGAACATGGAATATCTCATTATATTGACATGTTTGCTGGAGACAAACATCCCGGAACTTCGCATGGAGAGCAAGTCGGAATAGCCACAATAAGCATGTCTAAATTTCAAAATGAATTATTAAATATCGACTCTCCCCCTCATATGTATCCCACAAAGATCCCCAAAGATGAAATTAAGGATAAGTTAGGGGGAGCTATGTTGGAGACTATAGAAAAAGCAATGTTGCCAAAAATTTTTGATCAAAAAAAAACTGACAAAATAAATGACTATTTTTCTAAAAATTGGTTAGAGTTTGTTCAACCTTTGAGAGAAAAAATGTTGAGCTACGATGTTATATGGAATTCAATGGGTGAGTGTGGAGCTCTTAGAACGCCTGAAGATGCTAAACTTGATAGCAATTTTTACAAAGATGCATTAAAATATGGAAGATTTATAAGAGATCGCTACACCATTCTTGATTTAGCAGGGGATAGTAATCAATTAAATGAATTAATAAATGTCTGAAGTTCAATATAACAATATCAAAAAAAATTTTGGGTCAGTTGAGGTCTTAAAAAATATTAATTTAGAAATAGGTAACCAAAAATTTGTAGTTTTACTAGGACCTTCTGGATGCGGTAAAACTACTCTGCTTAGAATGACAGCTGGCCTCGAGAGCATTTCTAGTGGCGAAATATCCATAGGCAATAATGTCATTAATAATATCCATCCTAGAGATAGAGACATAGCTATGGTGTTCCAAAATTATGCACTTTACCCTCAAATGAATGTTTTTGACAACATAGCTTTTAGTTTGCAAATAAGAAAAATGAGTCCCGAGGATATAAAGCAGAAAGTTGAATGGGCTGCTTCTGTATTAAATCTTACTGAATATTTAAATAGAACACCAAAAGAATTATCTGGTGGACAAAGACAAAGGGTCGCGATGGGAAGAGCTCTCGTAAGAGACCCGAAGGTTTTTCTTTTTGATGAACCTTTATCTAATCTAGATGCAAAACTACGTGCGCATATGAGACTTGAGATTCGTAAATTGCACAATCAGCAGAACGCAACTACCATTTATGTCACTCATGATCAAATTGAAGCCATGACAATGGCTGATGAAATTGTGATTATGAATGAGGGTATCATTGAACAAATTGCTACGCCAAATGAGATTTATGAAAAACCTAATAATCTTTTTGTGGCTGATTTTATTGGATCCCCAGCAATAAATTTAATGCAAGGCACAGCTACTGATCAAAGCAATATTAAAATTAAAGACCAATCCCTACCACACCAAAAAAATAATTTATCATCCGGACAAGAAGTAGTTTATGGAATTAGACCGACTGATGTGAAGATTGTAAATGAATCAAATATAAAAGCTGAAGTAATACTAGTCGAAACAACTGGATCTGAGACACATATTATTTCAATGCTAGATGGTCATGAATTTAGAATTGTTCAGGCTGGAGGTAGAACTTCAATTAAAAATGGAGACCAAATTTTTTTGGATTTAGATATTAGTAAAGCTCACGCTTTTGATAAGACATCCTCAAAAAGAATAGACTAATTAATCAGAGAAATACTATGAAAAGTAGATACAATGATAAAGAAGCAAAACTCTTTATATCTAAGTACGCAAAAAAAGGAGTTAGTAAAGATCTAGCCCTTAGAATTTATACTACTCAATTGTTAGGAAACGATCCCACAGTAGTTTTACATGGGGGTGGAAATACATCTGTTAAGTCCTCAAAAAAAACCTTATTGGGTAATATGGAAGAAATTATCTATGTCAAAGGAAGTGGCAAAGATATGGGAAATATAGAAGAAGATGGTTTTCCTGCATTAGAAATGAGAAACCTATTGAGCATGAGAAATTTAAATAAACTCGACGACTTTCAAATGGTGAACTATCAACGCAAGTACATGTTGGATACGTCTTTTCCTAATGCGTCAGTTGAAACTCTATTACATGCTTTTCTTCCTCATAAATTTGTGGATCATTCTCATTCAAATGCAATTTTATCTTTAATAGATCAACCAAATCCTATTGAAATTTGTCAAAAAGTATTCGGAGACGAAATGGGAATTGTGCCATATATTATGCCAGGATTTCAATTAGCAAAGAAAGCAGCTGAAGTATTTGAAAAAAACAAAAAAGTTAAAGGGCTTATTTTGCTAAATCATGGAATTTTCACTTTTGCAGATGATGCTAAAGAGAGTTATGTAAGAATGATAAAATACATTTCTTTAGCAGAAAAAGAATTGTTTAAGAAATCAAGAAGTGTAAGAATTAAAAATTATCAAGAGACTAAAGTTTCTGTTTCTAGCGTAAGTAATATTATTAGACAACAAGTTAGTAGAATAAATTCAAAAAAAGTAGATAGAAAGATTGTATATTTCCAAAAACCAAAATTTTTAAATGAATTTTTTTCACATCCAAATCTATCTAAATTTACACAGCAAGGTCCCGTAACACCTGATCATGTTATTAGAATCAAATCAAATCCTCTGATTTTAGATTTCGGTAAAGATAAAAAAACTGTTATTGAAAATAAAATTATTAAAGCCATTGAAAAATATAAAATGAATTACCTAAAGTATTTCAAGAGAAATCATAAATATAATTCAAAAGCATCTATGCTTGACCCTTATCCAAGGTTAATAGCTGTCAAAGGTATGGGTCTTTTTTCTACTGGTCCTTCTTTGAAAGAAGCAAGAATAGCTATGGACGTTGGTATCAATTCTTTATCAGTAATTTTAGGAGCGGCAAAATATGGCCACTTCAAATCAATCCCAGAAAAAGAGATTTTTAAAATGGAATATTGGCCTCTTGAATTAGCAAAAATTAAACCATCTTCACAAAAATTAAAAGGACATGTTACTGCTATTACCGGAGGTTTAGGGGCTATTGGATATGCGACAGCTAAAAAATTCATAAAGGAAGGATCTGAAGTCGTTATCATAGATGTTATAGACGAAAAAGATAATAAATTAGATTTAACAGGAATGACCTACATAAAATGTGATATTACTAAAGAGGATAAAGTTAAAGATTGCTATAAAATTATCTCACAAAATTTTGGAGGCGTGGATATTTTAGTTTCTAATGCAGGTTTTGCTATTCAAGAGGCGTTAGAGACATTATCAAAAAAACAATTAGACAGTAGTTTTGATTTAAACTTTTTTGCACATCATTATTTTGTGAAGCATGGAACCGCAATCATGAAAAATCAAAACATTAAGGGCTCTGTGATATTTAATATCTCTAAACAAGCTATAAATCCTGGCCCAAATTTTGGAGCATATGGATTACCAAAAGCAGCTCTGATGTTTTTGATGAAACAGTATGTAGTTGAGTCTAGTAAATTCGGTATTCGTTTTAATGGGGTTAATGCCGATAGAATTAGAAGTGGTCTTCTTAGCCCTGAGATGATCGCTAAGCGAGCAAAGTCAAGAGGACTGTCTATTGAAGCTTATATGGCAGGAAACCTTTTAAAGGAAGAAGTTAAAGCCTCAGATGTTGCGGATGCATTTTATCATCTTGCAATATCTTATAAGACCACAGCAAGTGTTATTACTGTTGATGGGGGAAATATCGAATCCTCTCTTAGATAATTTTTATATAAAGATTAATTATAAATTCTTTTAAGCCTAAGACCTAATTTTTTAAATTTTTTTCTAAAACTGTAGAATTCTTTATTATGTTTAGCAGAATTTTGTTTTAAGATGATTTTTTGATAATAATGTACCATCTCATGGCCTAATACTTCAGTGAACTCTCTAAAGTTTTTAAATTTACTATTTAGAGTGATTTTATGACAATATTTTGAGGCATATGGATTAAATTCAAAATAGCCTAAAGCTCCATGTAATCTACGAACCTCAATTTTTGGTTTTTTTAGTTTATTATTAAATAGATGCCTATTTAGAATTTTATAAATGGTAGGAATTTTTTTTTGCGTAGGGCGAAAACTCCTTTCATCACCATAGTGATCAATAAGTGTAGCTAAACTTTTTGTTCTTGGCATTGAATTATAAAAATAGACTTAATCTTTATTTTTTAAAAAATCAACATGAAAGACTAATCTGGATTTTTTAATAAGTAATTAATATATTCGATTACTTCTTGTAATTTTTCATCTGGTATATCCTTATAACTTAGACCAAACCGTTCTTTAATACATATTGCTATATGAGCATAAGCATTTCTTCCATTTGGGTGATAAGGTGATGGTTTTAAAAGGGGCTGAAGAGAATTTCCAGTTAATTGAATTTTTGACCAAATATATTTTCGGTTTTCTTCGTTCAATTTATAAGCCGTTTGGAAAATAAGACTCCAAAATTAATCTAATAATAGCAAATCCAATACCACAAAAAATAATAATAGTTATTAACTGCTTATTAATCATAATATATAAAAATAATTCAAATGAAGTATATTTCCATCATTATTTTTCTTATACCCAATTTGCTTTTTGCAAATATTTTAGATCAATTTTCTTTAGCTTGTATATGCGATAAAAACCTCAATGCCTTAAAATATTTTGATTGCAAACAAAAAGTATCTGGAACGCAGTTAGATTATAATAAAGAAAAAAATTCTATTTTTAGCACTTATGATCAAAAAGAGTATTTTATTATGGAATCGAGTGATAAATCTTTAAAACTATTATTTGAGACAGAAGATTATAGCTCGACGATGCTGATTGATAATAAATTAGAATTATTTTTTTCCATTCTTTATAAAGAATATGAAAAAGAGTGGTCATATGATTTACAGTGTGTTTCTTTAAAAAAAGAGTAAATTTCATCTCAAATGTTAAGCAAATCTTATTTTTTCCCTTTTTTTATTTCAATTGGTGGTTATGTATTTATGGTTTCAATGGATACTGTTATCAAAGTATTAGGCTCAAGCTACCCAATTTTACAATTACTTTTTCTTAATGCTCTTTTTTCTTTAATTCCTCTTACTTATTTAATTATTAAAAATCATGGATTTAGATTTTATAAAAATCAAAATTATAAATTCCAAATTATTAGAGGATTTATTCATACTTTAGGTTTTCTTTTTGTACTAATGGGCGTATTAAGACTCCCTTTGTCTGTAGTTTATCCCGTTTTATTTACATCCCCTCTGATGCTATTGTTGATGTCCCATTTCTATTTAAATGAAAATATTAATCAAATTAGAATTATAGCTATTTTTTTGGGATTTTTCGGTATTTTGATTTCTGCTGAACCATTTGGTGCTAATCAGATCTCATTAATAGGAGTGTTATTTGTATTTATTGGGGCATTCTGTATTGCATTAACAAACCTTCTAACTAGAAAATATATCAATCTATCCTCGTCTTTTTCAGCAGCTTTTTTTAGTATGGTTGTTAGCGTTATTATTTTTTATATTTCTATGAAGTTTATTTTTATACCTATGACTTTCATAGATTTACTTCTTTCACTTTTTGGAGGAATTTTGGCAGGATTAGGAATAAGTGCAATTATATATGGTTCAAGAATGCTACCAGCATCAATATACGGTATGACTAGCTTTTTCCAATTAATTTATGGAATTATTCTAGGATTGTTAATTTTTCAACAATTACCCACTTTCTTTAATTACATAGGGATCATCTTCGTAATGATCGCAGGTATACTTTTATTTTATTTTGATAGGAGTAAAAATGAATCTTAAAGTAATTTTTCCTTTATTAATTCTTTTAGTTTTTACTTATGTTATCTTTATATTTCCATTTGAAATCTTAGCTAGTTGGTTTGGGTATTCTGGATCTTTAATTGAACCAATTATTTCTACATTCATTATATATTTCATTTGTCTATATTACTTCAGATCAAAAAGTAGTAATAAAATAATTAAATTTTTAGTCTACGAAGGTGTTGGGATAGGAAGCGTATCTTTATTTGTTATTATACCTATCTTATTTTTTGATTTTTTTATTAATTTATCAGATCAATTAAAATTAAATATATTTTTTTTATTTCAAATACCTTTGTTGCTCTATGGATTTTGGAATGCTAGAAGGCTAAGTATCAAAAATTTAAAGTTCGAACATGAACTACTGAAAGAAGAATTATTATTTGTTTTTATCAGCGATGTTCATATAGGATCAAATCATCCAAATACACTTAAAAAAATTGTTTCAAATATAAATGAGATTAAACCTAATTTTTTACTTATTGGTGGTGATCTTTACGACAGCAGTGATTTTCAAATTAATGATTTGAGTTATCTAAAAGATGTTAAATGTCCAACTTATCTTGTAACTGGGAATCATGAATATTATTTAAAAAATTATCAGTCCCATTTAGATAAATTAAATAAAATTGGAGTCAGCTTAATTGAAAATAAATCTATTATAGTTAAAGGTATTAACCTCATAGGAATCAATGACAATTTATCAATCATTGAAAAAAAAAATTTTTTTTATCAATTATATAAAAAAGAATATTTTAATTTGCTTGCAGTGCATCAACCTTCATTATGGAAGCATATCAAAAGCGATGTTAATTTAATGATGTCAGGGCATACCCATAATGGACAAATATTTCCTTTTAATTTTTTAGTTAAATTAAAATTTCCTGAAATTTATGGTCTTTACAGCAAAAATACTAATCGTCTTTATGTAAGTTCAGGGGCTGCTACTTGGGGGCCTAAAATTAGGATAGGGTCTAAAAATGAATTGATCAAAGTTCATCTAGTTAAAACGAATAATTCATAGTGGGATGAACAAATACTTGATATATTTTAAATTATAAATGAGATTTTTTTTTATTTTATTATTCTTAACTTTGCCTTTAAAAGCAAACGAACATGTTATCGTTCAAGAAAACTTTGAAGCTTGGCAGTTTTCATGTGTGGATGAGCAATCTAAAAAAATTTGTGATTTACGTGAATTAGTTTTTGACCCAAATAGTGAAGAAGTAGTAAGCTATATTTCGATAACTATAAATCCTGATGATCGTACTCAGATGCAGATAGCCTTTCCTCACGCAGTAAATTTAAAAAGTACAGTAAAATTACAAATTGATGAAAAAGATCCAATCGAATTAAGTTATGCCTATTGTAATCAAAGTGCTTGTTTTGTTGCTGAAATTATTGCAGAAAATTTTGTTAATCTATTTAAATCTGGCAATCAGTTAATTGTAAAAGCTTTACTATTGGATAATAGAGAAGCCACAATAACTTATTCTCTTTCAGGATTCACAGCTGGTTATAATAGGCTTTTAAAAGAAGTTTCTGACTAATTTCTATCGGGAAGATTTATATTATTTTTAATTAGTAACAAAATAATTAATGATGGGATTACCATTGCTGCAGTAATAACAAAAAATAAACCCCAATCTCCACCTAGCCCATCAACCATAGCTCCTGATGAAGAGGCCAATAGTGTTCTTCCAGCAGTTCCAACTGAAGCTAGCAATGCATATTGAGTAGCAGTAAAACTTCGATCAACTAATAATGATATAAAAGCTACAAAAGCAACTGTTGCAAATGCTGCCGCCAAATCATCTAAAATAACAGCAAGAGCAAATAAACTTTTAGATGGTCCTATCCAAGCTAAGGCTGAGAAAAGTATATTAGTAGCTGCCATAGCGATTCCGGCTATTATTAACGTACGAACTATGCCAGATCTCATTGCTATTGCCCCTCCTATTAACGTGAAAACTATAGTTGTTATCCAACCTAATGCTTTGGAATATATGGCTATATCGCCCTTTGAAAAACCTAATTCCTTATAAAAAACAAGGCTCATTCTTCCTAAAAAAGCCTCCCCAATTTTAAATAAAAATACAAAAGTTAAGATAGCTATACCTATTTTAACACCATTGTTTTTAAAAAAGCTACTTAAGGGATTAGCAACAACATTATTTAAATAAAAAAATAATTGAGAAACTGCGTTATTTTCACCAACCTTTTTTATATAAAAGGAGAAGACATAAAAAATAAGTCCAATAAATAAGAAGGTAAACCCACCATTCGTGAACCAAATTTTATCAAAGAATTGACCTGTTAAAAAACATAAAGCACCTACGGCTATAAAAAGATAACTTGCGTTAACTAAACTTCCAATGTTGGTGTTTGAGGAGTCAGTATTTGCCATATTTTGAAATCTTTCCTTGTTGGATTCTGGAATAAAACTTAAACCAATATTACATAATACGATTATAGCCATTAAAAAAATAAAAGTGACTTGCCAATAATTATCAACTCCTGAGTTTTGTAATTTTTCAGCAATTTCCAAACAGATAAATCCACCTAATTTAAAACCTGTCCACCAACCTACAACAGCCATCGCTGCACCAGCAGCCATACTAGAGGTTTCCTCTTTATTAATTTGTTCAATTCTAAGTGCATCTATTGTTATATCTTGAGTTGCTGAGGAAATAGCAATTGCTAAACCTACACCAATAATTAAAGCTAAATTTTGAGTAGGCTCTAAAGTGCTCCATAAAATAAGACTAATTAAAATTATAGTTTGCATAAAAATAATTATTGATTTTCTATGACCCAACTTATTAGTTAAAAAAGGTAATCGTAAACGATCAATAATTGGAGCCCATAAAAAATTTATTGCATAAACACCAAATATTAATCCTGCCCAACCAATGGTGCTTCTGCTTAATCCCTCTTCTTTTAGCCATAAAGAGAGAGCACTTGCAATTAATACCCAGGGAAATCCGCTTATGATACCAAGTAGTAAAATTCTAATCATTCTACGATCATAATAAGCGCCAAAAAGGGATTTAAGTTTGTTTGAATCTACTGATACCGAATTCATAGAACTAATATGTTAGAGAAAAATAAAAAAAATGAAACTTTTAATCAGAAAGGCTATCTAGCCATTTAATTAAATCTGCTCGATCTTGGTCTTTTTTTAAGCCATTAAAATTCATTTTAGTGCCAGGTATATATTTTTTAGGTTTGAGCAAGAACTTATTAAGCTCCTCCACGCTCCAGTCTCCACCAAAATCTACTAATGCTGCTGAGTAGGCAAAACCTTCAGCAGAACCCTTGGCCCTATTAACAACTCCCCACATAGCCGGACCAACTTTATTTTCACCACCTTTATTGTATGTATGACAAGAAGCACATTTTTTAAAAAGTTTTTCACCATTTGCCATATCTGCAGAAGCCAACAATGGAGTTATTTCAGGTAAAATCTCGAATATATCAACATCTTCTGTTTGAGTATTGGAGGAACCACCTTCAGGAACTTCTATTTTATATGCTAGTTCTTCAGGATATTCAGGGTGAACTGCCATATCTGCAACTTTAGAGAACACAGCTGCCAAAAGTAAAGCAAGTATGATTGCACCTAGAATTTTATTAGTTTCCATATTAAAAAGAGAAGTCTATGTTTAAAAATATATCACTTAAAACGGATTTTTGTCGCATTCATGAATGACACTATTGTATTAATACCGGTTCGATTACAAGCCTCGAGGTTTCCAAATAAGCCTTTTGCAAAAATTGGCAATCTTCCAATGCTGCATTATGTTTTTAATGCTGCTTCAAAAAGTGGTTTTGATGTTTATTTAGCAATTTGCGATGATGAAATAATAGACTACTGTAAAGAATACAACCTTCCTTTCATTATAACTGACTCAAATCATCCATCTGGCAGTGATAGAATAGGTGAAGCAATAACCAAAATTGAAAAAAACTTAAATTATGAATTTATTATCAATGTCCAGGGTGATATGCCTTTTATTACTGAAAGTTATATCATGTTATTGAGAGAAAAATTAACTTCTTATAGGATGACAACCCTTGCATGCCCATTTGTAGATATAAAAGAAGCAACTAATACTTCTAAAGTTAAAGTTAAAATAAATGAAAAAGATAACACCGCTTTAGATTTTACAAGAAGTCTAAATGCTTCAAAAAATATTAATAAATCTATTTTTCATCACATAGGTATTTATGGCTTTCAAAAAGATTTTCTAAAAGAATATATTTCTCTTCCAACATCAGTTAGAGAAAAAGAGGAAAAATTAGAGCAACTTCGAGTCATAGATAAAGTGAAAATTCATGTAACAAAAATATCAGAGGAAATATTGGGAGTTGATACCATTGAGGATTTAGATAGAGTTAATAAGTTAATTCAAAAAAATGACTAAAAAAATTTCATTTCAAGGCGTTGAGGGTGCTTATAGTAATCTTGCAGTTCATGAGTTTTTTCCAGACTCAGAGGCAGTTCCTTGCAAAACTTTTGAAATAGCTATTGGTCTAGCAGAGTCTGGAAAAGTAGATTATGCTATGATTCCAATCGAAAATTCTGCTGCTGGTAGAGTAGCAGATATTCATCGTTTGATCCCAAAGTCGAATTTACATATTAATTTTGAACACTTTCAAAAAGTTGAACATAAACTATTAATACATCCTGAATCTAATTTTAAAAATATTAAAAAAATAATAAGCCATGAGCAAGCCCTAGCGCAATGTAGTGACAAAATCCAAAAATTAGATCTCGATATCCTGATAGGTGCGGATACAGCTGGATCTGCCAAAATGATTATAGATAATAAGATAATGGATACTGCAGCTATAGCCTCTAGCCTTGCGGCAGAAATTTATGGTCTTAAAACAGAAGATGAAAATTTTGCTAATTCCCAAAATAATATCACAAGATTTTACATAATGTCTAAAAATGAAAATCAAAAATTTGATGCTAAAAAAAATTATATTTCATCATTTTTATTCTCTGTAAATAATACACCAGGATCTTTATTTAAAGTCATGGGGGGCTTTGCTACCAATAATGTCAACATGATAAAGCTTGAGAGCTATAATTATGGAGCTGATTTTATTATCACAGAATTTTATTGTGAAATTGAGGGACACCCCGATCAAGAAAATACTAAATTTGCACTAGATGACATGTATCATTATTGCTCAAAAGTAAGAAAACTTGGTGTTTTTGAAAAATCTATATATAGAACTAGACAATAACTTCATATTTTGTCTTATAACTGTTATAAAATAATCCGAGAATTACATGGGCAGTTATTTATGCCAATCCGGTCAGGTTCGAAAGAAAGCAGCCGTAACATAAGAAATTGGGTCGTGTAATTCTCCTTTTAAAATATGAAACATCAATCAAATATTCTTGCTTTAAAATATAGACCTAATGACTTTAGTGATCTTATAGGACAAGAATATTTAGTTGAAACGATAGAGAAATCAATACAACTAAATAAAATTCCTAATGCATATATTTTTACTGGCATTAGAGGGGTAGGAAAAACAACTACTGCAAGAATAGTAGCAAAAATGCTTAATTGCACAGCTTTTGATAATCAAAAAAAACCAGATTTGTCTAATTGTGATCAAGCAAAAGCAATATCTGAAGATCGTCATCCAGATGTTATAGAAATTGATGCTGCCTCAAACACTAGTGTAGAAAACGCAAGAGAAATTATTGAAAATGTTAAATACAATCCAGTACTTGGAAAATATAAAGTTTATATCATCGATGAGGTTCATATGCTCTCCAAGAGTGCCTTTAACGCTTTATTGAAGACGCTAGAAGAGCCCCCTCCACATTCTAAATTTATTTTTGCAACTACTGAAATATCTAAAGTTCCTATAACTATTTTATCAAGATGCCAACGTTTTGATTTAAGAAGAATAGATAAAAAAGTGTTGTCAAACTTTATTTTATCTATTGCAGAGAAAGAGGAAATAAAAATTGAAAAAGAAGCTTTAAATTTAATTATCAAAGCAAGTGATGGTTCTGTTAGAGACTCTTTAAGTATTCTTGATCAAGCAAATATTTTTAAATCAGGAGATAAAATTAAAGCTTCTGAAATTATAAATATGTTAGGTTTTGCCAAACAAGAAGACCTATATAATTTATCAAAATATATTCTTGAAAATAACCTTAATGAAATAATCCCAATGTTAGAAGACATGTATTTGAGAGGATCTGAAACTTCTAAAGTACTTGAAGATCTAATGAATATTATTAATTGGTCTTGTAAAATTAAAATAGATCAAAATTTGATTAAAGATGAATTTTTAAGTGAAGAAGATATAAAATTTGCAAATTACATTATGCAATATGAACATGGAAAATTAAATATTTTTTGGCAAAGTCTAATTAAAGGATATGATGAAATAAAAATATCCCCGCACCCACACTCAACTTTGGAAATGGTTCTTCTGAGGAGCGCCTTTCTTTTAAACGATACAAACTCGGCAAGCCCAGAAGAAAAAAAAAAGTCTGAAATAGCTCAAAAAGATTTACCTTCATCTCCAAATCTTGATGAAGCTATTCAAAATAAAGTAGATTCAACTTCAAATATAACTTTAAAAGATAAAATTGAGTTACATCAAAGTTTCTTTCAATTTTATGGAAAAAACTTTTCACCTTTAATGGCAGGTATTATTATTGAAAATTGTGAGATTATTTATTTTTCAGAAGGTGAAAAAAAATTAATTCTTCATGTAACTGATGAGAAATTTTCTGGAAATGAAGAGTTAAAACAAAATCTAAATGAAGAGTTTAATATTGATATTTTGGTTAAAGAAAATATCAATACTTTAGAGACCCTGAAAGATTTATATAAAAAAGAGTTAATTAATAAGGAGATGCAATCAGATGACTTTAAGAAAGTTCTTGCTAAATTTCCTAATGCAAAGATTATAGATATTGAAGATTTAGAAAGAGGTGATGAAAATGATGGGTAATATGGGCGGCATGATGAAAAAAGTTCAAGAGATGCAGGCTAAAATGCAAGAAATGCAAAAAGAACTAGAAAACAAAGTAGTGGAAGCTGAGTCTGGTGGAGGTATGGTAAAAGTTTCAATGAATGGAAAGCAAATAGTCCAATCCATTAACATTGATAACTCATTGTTGTCAGTTGATGAAAAAGAAGTTCTTGAAGATTTGATAAAAGCAGCTTTAAACCAAGCTAAGGAAAAAGTTGAAGAGATGTCTGCTGAAGAAATGAAAAAAATTACCGGAGGTTTGCCTTTACCGCCTGGTATGAAAATGCCTTTTTAATTTGTCTCAAGACGAACTACAAAAATTTATTAATCTGATTTCAAGGTTACCTGGAATTGGTCAGAGATCTGCCCAAAGAATAGCTCTTTACTTAATAAAAAATAAACAAGAATTAATGTTGCCTTTAGGTGACAGTATAAAAGAAACAGCAACTGCTGTTAAAAAATGTGAAAATTGTGGAATTCTTGATGTCATTAATCCTTGTAAGATTTGTACTTCAGAAAACAGAATAAAAACAACTATATGCATTGTAGAAGATATGGCAGATGTTTGGGCTTTTGAAAGATCTGGTTACCATAAAGGATTATATCATGTCATAGGTGGACTTTTGTCAGCCTCAAAAAACTTCACAGAACAAGATTTAAAATTAAATCAGCTAAGACAAAGAATTGAAAAAAATAATGTTCAAGAAATAATATTAGCTTTAAGCGCAACTATTGAAGGTCAAACTACAGCCTTGGTCATAAAAGACTCACTTGAAAAACTTAGTATTAAAATCACACAACTTGCATACGGAGTTCCAGTTGGCAGTGAAATTCATTACTTAGATGACAATACATTAGGGGCCGCATTAGAGTCTCGAAAAGACTTAGGATAAAAAAAATGTTGAAAATAGTTTATGCACCAGATCCAATTTTAAAAAAAGAATGTGTTCCCATTCCTCAAGTAGACTCTCATCATAGAGATATCATTAAAGAAATGTACGAAGTGATGTACGAGGAAAATGGTGTCGGTTTAGCAGCTCCTCAAGTAGGTTTAGATATGAGGATTTTTATAATTGACCCTGGGGCTAAGGAGGATGAAAGACAACCACTTACTTTGATAAACCCAGTTTTGTTATCAATAGATGATCATCAAGTATTATATGAGGAGGGATGCTTATCATTTCCAGAACATTATGCTGAAATTGAAAGACCAGATAAGTTAAAAATAGAGTATCTAGATGAAGATAATAAAAAAAAAGTATTAGCCGCTGATGGTTTTACATCAAGAATTATTCAACATGAATTAGATCATTTAAATGGCATACTCTTTGTAGATCATTTAAGCCGACTCAAAAGAGATGTGATCATTAGAAAAATGAAAAAATTCAAAAAAGATTTAAAAACATCCTAAATGTCACAAAAAAAAAGGTTAGTATTTTTTGGTTCACCAGAATTTGCACTACCACCTCTAAAGACCCTATATCTTGGTGGTTACGACATTGTAGGTATTTATTCCCAAGAGCCTAAAAAAAAATTAAGAGGTATGAAAAAGATTGAAACTCCAGTTCATAAATGGGCTGTAAGTCAATTATTACCTGTTTTTACACCAAGTAAGCTTGATGAAACTAGCTTGAAAGAATTTAAATCTCTCAATCCAGACATAGCAGTTTTATTTGCTTACGGAAAATTAATTCCCCCTAGTTGGCTGGATGTTCCTTTATTTGGTTTTGTAAATATTCATGCCTCTTTGCTTCCAAGATGGAGAGGTGCTGCACCTGTGCAAAGAGCTATAGAAAATAACGATAAATTAACAGGAATTACAATCATGAAAATGAATGAAGCTTTGGATGAGGGCCCAATTATTTCAAGTCAAAAAATAGATATTACAAATGAGACAACAGGAAAATCACTAATTGATCTTATAAGCCAAGATTCATGCTCACTTCTTTTTAATAGTCTTAAAAATTATTTATCTGGTAAAATCTCTCCTAAACCTCAAGATAATTCACTGAGCAACTACGCAAATAAAATTGATAAAGAAGAAACAAAAATTGACTGGATGATGTCTAATAGTAAATTGAATTTAAAAATAAGAGCTTTTTACCCATACCCCTCAATGTGGTTTATGCACAACGGTATAAGATTTAAAGTCTTAAAAGCATTACTTTCTGAAGATGAAGGAAAACCAGGAGAAATTATCAAAAAACCTTTAACAATTGCTTGTAAAAAAGGAAGTTTAAAAATAATTGAAATTCAACAAGAAGGAAAAAAACCATTGTTAATTGAAAAATTTCTTCTTGGTTATAGTGAATTTAGTTTAGGCACTGTAATTTCAAATGGCTAATATAAAGTTAACTATAGAATATATTGGAACATCATACAGTGGATGGCAATTTCAAAAAAATGAAAAAACTGTACAGGGCCAAATTGAAAAAGCTATTTTTAAATTTTCAGGAGAAAATACCAATATACAAGGGGCAGGAAGGACTGATGCAGGTGTCCACGCCCTTGGTCAATGTGCAAATTTTAATTTAGAAAAAAAATTTACTGAATATCAAATACTTAATGGAATTAATTTTCATTTAGGGAATGAAAAAATTAAAATATCAAAAGTTGAGTTTGTTGATGAAAATTTTAACGCAAGATTTGCGGCAAAAAAAAAGACATATAATTATCAAGTTTTTAATTCTTTATCACCCTCTGTATTAGAAGGAGAATTCAGTATTCATATTAGGCAAAAATTAAATATTAAAGCAATGCAAAGCTCCATCAATTTATTCGAAGGTAAACATGATTTTAGTTCTTTTAGGGCAAAAGGATGTCAGGCTCAATCACCATTACGTTCAATAGATAAAACTGCAATTGAATTTATTGATAAAAAGATTGTATTCGTATTTCAGGCCAAGTCTTTTCTCTATCAACAGATTAGAATAATGGTGGGAACTTTACTTGAAATTGGATTAAATAATAAAGAACCCTCATGGATAAAAGAGTTAATTTCATTGAAAAATAGGAATTTATCTGGCCCAACTATGCCTGCAAAAGGTTTAATTTTAAAAGAGGTAATTTATTGAAAATTTTAATTTATACACAATGTTTTGCACCAAAGCTTGGAGGCATAGAGTCAGTAATGACCAATATTGCCACTCAGGCATCTAATAAAAATTATAAAATTACAGTTTTAGCAGATGGATCTAAAATCAAAAGCTCATCATTTGATACTAAACAAAAATTTGAAATTTATCGTTTTGATCAATTAAAATTTTTGAGAAAGAAAATTAAATCCAATTTTGCTTCTAATCAAATTAAAAAAGAAAAATTTGATATGATATATTTTGATAGTTGGAAGTCATTGGAAGGACTCAATGAGAAAATAAATGCAAAAAAAATATGCTTAGTTCATGGAAATGAAATATTAAATCTTGGAAAAAAAGAAAGAATTATAGATTCATTATCTAAAAGCGATAAAATTATTTTTAATTCTTTTTTTACTCAAAAATTATTTCTAAAAAATTTTAAAGGTTTTCCTAAAAAAAAACTATCTGTAATTTATCCAGCTTTTATTGATTTGACTAAGACTTCATATTCTAAAAAAAAGTATGATTTATGCACTGTAGCAAGATTAGAATATCGAAAAGGTCACCACTTGGTTTTAGAGTCATTATTCCAAATTTATAAAAAATATAACATTAAACTTAGCTACGCCATTTTAGGTAATGGCCCAGAATTATCTCATTTAAAAGATTTAGTAATGAAATACAATTTATTAGATCAAGTTACATTCATTGAGCCCACAACTGAAATAAGAAAATTATATTCATTAAGTAAAATTCATATCATGCCAACTATCACTACTCCAGATAGTATCGAGGGATTTGGAATATCAAATGTTGAGGCTGCATCTCATGGTCTCCCTTGTATTGTTAGTGATAGCGGAGGGTCACCAGAATCAATTAATCAGAATGGTATAATTATAAAAGAGAATAATTTACGTGAATTAATTAATGCTATCTTAGAGGTGAAAAAAAATCATCTAAAACTATCAAAAAAAAGTTTAGTTTTTGCTAAAAAATTTCAAAATAGTTTAAAAATTAGAGAATATTTAAATTGTATTAAGGATTGACTCAAAGCTAGTCTTCTCTAATTTACCAGGATTTTCACAAATAATTTTTATAACTTTTAAATTATCTACTAAGAGAACTGATCTTATTAATCGTTCTCCCATAAAGCTTTTTTCATGGTTTCTTATTAGCTGAGTTCTCTTTAAAAATTCAAGATTTCCATCTGATAAAAAAGTAATGTTGGTATCTCCAAAGCTCTCTCTCCATATCTCAAGTACAAAAGGATCATTGGTTGTTATACAGCATATTTGATCAATATTTTTTTCATTAATTAGAGTATTTGCTCCTTTGATAAAAGGTGGAAGGTGTTGATTATGGCATGTTGAGGTAAAGGCACCAGGAACACAAATGATTAATATTTTTTTTTTTAATAAAGTTATCATGTAAACTAAAGTTTTTAACACCATCTTCAGCAACAGATCTTAGATTGATTTTAGGTAAAAAATCTCCCTCTTTGATCATTTAAAAAAATTTTCAAGAGTTTTATAATAGATTTTTTCAGTTTTCTTAAGGTCTTCAACTGACACACATTCATTAACTTTATGAAGTGTTTTATTAATAGTTCCAAATTCAAAAACAGGACAAACGCGTTGCATAAACCTAGCATCAGAAGTTCCACCTCCTGTATCTTGAGTGGCATCTAAGCCTGTAACATCTTTAATTGCGTTTAAGCAGTGAATTGTAAAAGGATCATTAAATGCTTGGAAAGGGAAACCTCTAAAAGTTAACTTTAGATTATAATTACAATTATTTTCCTTACAAATTCTTGACAAATGCTCATCAAAATAATTTTGGATTTTTTCTTTATCCCAATTGTCATTAAATCTCATATCTGCAACAGTTAATAACTTTTCGGGTATAACATTTTTAGCCTTATTGTTTAAATTAATTTGTGTAAATTGCAGAGATGAAGGTTCAAAATACTCTGCTCCATTGTCTAAAACTTGGTCGTCAAAAAAAGATATAATTTTTGACATACAATGCACTGGATTTTGAGCTAATTGAGGATAGGCAGCGTGACCCTGTTTTCCAATAATTTCTATTTGAATATCTACAGCTCCTTTTCTACCAACTTTGATTTGATCTCCAATAATTTTTTCAGAAGAGGACTCTGTAGCAATAGAACCATCAATTCTAATATTATTTTCTTTAATCCAATTAACAACTTTATCTACTCCATTAACTGAGTCTGCTTCTTCATCTCCTGTAATTATGAAGCTTATAGTTCCATTAAAATCTTTATTATCTTTTAAAAATTTGAACACACTCACCATGCTAGCTGCAGTGCAGCCTTTCATATCTTCTGAACCTCGACCATAAAGATACCCATCTTTAATTACAGGTTCAAAAGGAGGTGTGTCCCAATCCTCTACATTACCTGGAGGTACCACATCAACATGACATAAAAAGTTAAAGTGCTTAGCATTTGTATTCGTAGATCCATATGTAGCCATGAGGTTAATTACTTCATAACTTCCATCACCATCAAAGTTAAGTTGTTTTGTTGAAAAACCCTGCTCTTCAAAAATTTTAATCAGAAAATCAAATATGTCTTGCTTTGCAGGTGTTACAGAGTCAAAAGCAATTAATTTTTTAGAAAGTTCTATAGTATCTAGCATTTAATCTCTTAAAAGTTCATTCACAGAAGTTTTAGATCTAGTCTTTTCATCAACAGTTTTTACAATTACTGCACAATAAAGTGAGGCATCTCCTTTAGAACTTGGCATACTTCCAGGAACAACTACAGAATAAGGAGGCACTTTGCCAAAGTGAGTTTCTCCAGAGTCTCTGTCATATATTTTTGTTGAGGCACCAATAAAGACGCCCATAGATAAAACCGAGCCTTCACCTACAATAACTCCTTCAGCAACCTCTGATCTAGCTCCAATGAAACAGTTGTCTTCTATTATTACTGGGTTTGCTTGGAGTGGTTCCAAAACTCCACCAATGCCAGCTCCTCCAGATATATGACAATTTTTTCCTACTTGCGCACAAGAACCAACTGTAGCCCATGTATCTACCATTGTACCTTCGTCTACATAAGCACCCAAATTTACAAAGCATGGCATTAAAACAGCGCTTTTAGCAATAAAAGCCGATCTTCTAACCACACAATTTGGAACAGCTCTGAAACCAGCTTTTTGAAAATCAATAGCTTTCCAGTTTTGAAACTTTGAAGGAACCTTATCCCACCAGTAAGTGCTACCAGTCTCGACACTAGGACCACAAGATATGATTTCCATATCCTGGATTCTAAAACTCAACAAAATAGCTTTTTTAAGCCATTGATTGACTTCCCAGCTTCCATTAACTTTCTGACAAACTCTTAGTACACCTTTATCAAGATCATTCAATATATCTAAAATGCTATTTTTTGCATCTAAATCTTCGATAAAATTTATTTGATCTTTATTATCCCACAGTTTTTCAATTACTTCTTTATTGCTCATAGTGCTCCTATTTTAGATTATTTAAAAAATTTTCCAAATCATCAGTAACATGGGAAATATAACCCTTCTCTTCTATTATTTTTTGAATATCCTCTTGCTGATTTACATCCTTATTCAAATTATACTCTAGATTATTTGTTACCCACACAGTTTCCCAACCCATAGAAGAGGGTTCTTTCAGGTTTATATGCAGGTCTTCAAACATAGCCGTTTTTTTATTATCTAAATTAAATTTATTTTGAAATGCTTCATAAATTTCTTTGTGAGGCTTAGGAAGATAATTACTCTCGGATATATCAAAACATCCATCAAAAATATTTGTCATATCAAGTTTTTCTAAAACTTTTTCAACATGTCCGTAATTAGCATTTGTAAAAATGAATTTTTTACCATCAAGGTCTTTAATTATATCTCTCAGACTTGCGTTAGGCATAACCACATCATAATTAATTTGATGCACATATTCTAAATATTCATCAGGGTTAATTTGGTGCTCCAACATTAAACCTCTTAAAGTAGTTCCATATTGATGATAGTATTTTGATCTGAGGCCCTGAGCATCGCCGGATGAAAGTTTTAATTTTTCTTCGATGAACCTGCCCATTAAAATATGAACTTTATCAAACAATCCACATTCTGCTTTATACAGAGTATTATCTAAATCAAATACCCAGTTAGTTACATTTTTCATAGCCGCTTAAACTAATGCTTTATTAAATAATTTCAAAGAATAATTATATAATTTCTATGATTTTTTTTTGAACTTCAAATATATTAAAATTAGTCTTAGAACTAACTGTTAAATTATCAAAATTTTCAAATTCTTCTAAAAAAGTTGAGTTTTCTTTAATCTTTTTGTCACTTTTGGTATAGCAAATAAAAATCTTTTCCTTTAAGTGTTGCATTGATTTAATCATATCTAAATCAGTTTTTTTAGGACCAAGGGAATTGTCTATCAGTACGAAAATTTTTTTTAGGTTTTCTCGTGTAGTTAGGTATTGAGATACTAAATCTGATATTTTAAATGCTTCTTTTTGTGAGATTTTTGCAAATCCATATCCTGGAAGGTCAACTACCATTAAGGAGTCACCATGGTTAAAAAAATTTATTTGTCTAGTTTTGCCTGGAGTGTTTGAAATATGCGCTAATTTTTTCATAAAAACAGCGTTTATTAGACTAGATTTCCCTACATTAGATCTTCCAATGAAAGCAATTTCGGGAAAAACAACGTTTGGATACTGACGAGGCTGTGTGGCGCTTAATAAAAAATTGGTTTGTTTTTTAAAATAGCTTGTAACATTATTCATCAACTATTTACTATTTTTCTTTGAATAACGTATTGTTGTGCCATCGAAAGAACATTATTAGTTGTCCAGTATATTACTAATCCAGCAGCAAATCCCCCTAAGACAAAAGTAAATACAATTGGCAAAAACATAAAAATCTTAGCTTGCATTTTATCTACAGGGGCAGGATTAAGCTTTTGTTGGAGAAACATGGATATACCCATAAGAATTGGCCAGATACCTATATTAAATAGCTGAAGTATCCCAGGTACATTCCAATCAACAAACCCAAATAGAGTTAGCAATCCAAGAGGGTCTGGTGCTGATAGATCGTGTATCCAACCAATAAAAGGAGCATGTCTCATTTCAATAGTCACAAATAAAACTTTATAAAGAGCAAAGAATACAGGTATTTGAAGAAGTATCGGAAGGCATCCTGCGATTGGGTTAGCTTTTTCTCTTTTATATAAAGCCATCATTTCTTTTTGCATACCTGCACGATCATCACCGTATTGTTCTTTTAAACGTTGCATCTCAGGGCCAAGTTTTTTCATTTTAGCCATTGATTTGAATGATTGTTGAGCTAAAGGAAAAAAACAAATTCTCATCAATAAAGTAAATACAATAATTGACCATCCAAAGTTTCCTACATATCCAAAAATAAATTGTAAGACATTAAAAATGGGTTTCGTTAAAAAATAAAACCAACCAAAATCTACAGAACGATCAAATTCCTGAATCCCATACTCTTCCATGTATTTATCAATAACACTTACAATTTTTGGACCTGCAAAAAGCTTAAAATTATGAGATACACTTGCTCCATTTGAAACAGCAATTTTATCTCCAACTACATCAGTTTGAAAATTATCTACATTTTCTGAAAAACTATAGCTATAGGTTTGCTGTATGGGTTCATTTTGATTGGGAATAATTGCTGTTTGCCAATATTTATCAGTCATTCCAATCCACCCACCAATTGAGCTAAGCTTTATTTTCTTTTTTTCTTTAAGATCGTCATAGTCGTATTCCTCTAAAACACCATCAGTTATTGATAATGGACCCTCATGAAGAATAAAAAAATTCTGCATTTCAGGTACACCTTGTCTTTTAGATAGACCATAAGGAAATAAATCGAATGATTTATTAGAGTTATTAACTACCCTTTGATCAACATTAAAAAGGTAATTGTCATCTAAGGATATAATTTTTTCAAAAATGATATTTTGTGAGTTTGTCCATGAAAGTTTAACTGGATCATTAATATCTATAGAGTTTTTATCTGCTTTCCAAACACTCTTACTATTTGGAAGTTCTATTGTGCTGTCAGAGCTTACCCACCCAGTATCAAGATAATAAGTATCTTGTGAACCTAGAGGGTTTAAAAACTCAATTAAATCTGATGAAGGATCTAAGGTTTCTCGAAACTCTTCTAAAATTAAATCATCTATGACACCGCCTTCAAGATTTATGGAGCCTTTAATTTTAGAATTATCAAAAGTCACTCTGCTAGAACTATTTATGACTTCATTGCGCTCAATTATTATTTGAGAAGTTGAACCTTCAATGCTTAGATCAACTAAATTCTCATCTAAAGTATCATTTTCTGATACTGGAACTCTTTCTGGCTGTGGAACAAGAAGTTGGAAGGCAAATATTATTGCCATAGATATTATGATGGCTAAAAATAAATTTTTTTGATTTTCCATTTATTTTTTTATTGGATCATATCCAGAAGTTCCTAGTGGATTACATCTTAATATTCTAGTTAGACCCTTAGCTATTCCTCTTATAACTCCATATTCTTTGATTGCATCAATTGTGTAATCAGAGCATGTAGGGAGATGACGGCAAGTATTAGGCAATAAAGGCGATATAAAAAGTTGATAAAATTTTATTGGAATTATAAAAATTTGTTTCCAAAATTTTTTGATTTTATTTTTCATGCTCTAAGAATTTTTCAATCTCTTGTTTTAAATCAATAAATGGCACTTTCAAGACTGTTTTTTTCAAAATTAATACAAATATAACCTCTTTGAGGTCATTTATATGAGAAGAAGTTCGGATAGCCTCTCTTACTCTCCTCTTGGCACGGTTTCTATCTACTGCATTACCTAACTTTTTGCTTGCTACTAGTCCTAACTTAAAATTATCTATTTTATCATCTCTTAAAAGATAGCCATTAAAGTAAGGGCTTTTGAAAAAACTTCCTTTATTTCTAATTTGAGAGAATTCGGTTGATTTTTTTAAAGTAGGTAATCTCAAAAATTAAGCTGATAATCTAGCTCGACCTTTTGCTCTTCTAGCATTAATAACTCTACGACCACCAACAGTAGCCATTCTAGAGCGAAAGCCATGTCTTCTTTTTCTTACTAATTGGCTTGGTTGATATGTTCTTTTCATTGATATTATGCCCTTAAAAAAGTGTTCCTACATTTAACAATTATTGATATTAAGTCAATAAATAAAATCTGATTATGTTGATAATTAAAGATATTTCTAACCTTAACCTTTACTTAAGCGCATATATAAAAAAAGGTTATACCATAGGTTATGTTCCAACTATGGGCGCGCTACATTCAGGTCATGGAGAATTAGTAAACAGATCTCAAAAAGATAATCATAAAACGATTATAAGTATATTTGTTAATGAAAAACAATTTAACAAAAATGATGATTTTAAAAATTATCCTCGTAATATCGGCAAGGATTATGATTTTTGTGATCAATTAAATGTCGATATTATTTTTGAGCCATCTAGTGCAGAAATTTATGATGATAATGAAAAAATTCTAGTTAATAAATATTTTAAAAATATTTTATGTGATAAATTTCGATCTGGACATTTTGACGGTGTGATAACAGTATTGAATAAATTTTTTTCATTAGTCAAAGCTCATAAAGTATATTTTGGAGAAAAAGATTACCAACAACTAAAGATAGTCCAAGCTTTTATAAAAGAAACTTTCCCAAATATATCTTTAATAAGTGTGCCAACAGTAAGACAAGAAGAT
>MDSZ01197825.1_pt1 | contig 27359 bp, 8 predicted proteins | sample 811201 | NCBI WGS metagenome assembly MDSZ01 (sample SAMN05326647, study PRJNA326480) | marine metagenome | isolation source: seawater | place: Indian Ocean: North | collected 2010 | reverse complement strand
GGCATGAGCCTGGGGCTGGATGGCTCGATTCACCTCGCGTATCCGAATCAGGGAGGGGGGATGAACTACTCACACTGCTCATCGAGCTGCGATGCAGGCTCTTCATGGACCACGGAGTACGTCAACGAATCCGTAAGTATCGCCGACACTGGTGTCCTCGACTTAGCAGTCGGTCCTGATCTGTCTACGGTTATTCTGGCAGGTACGCCCGATGGAACTTACACCCTACACAAGAGTGATGGGGCCTGGGAGAAGACGGAGTTGGAAGGGACGGGGGGGTCCGAATGGATAGCTTTGGAGATTGGCGAGCAGGGGAAAATGTGGGGCTATTCATACTTCCCTGGAACCTCGGCTTCCCTCACTTTGTTCAAGCAGGAGGGAATGACCACAGCCGGACTTAACTCGGACATCGATGGGGACGGGTGGAGCAGGCTGAACGAGATTCGCTGCGGAACGGACTACTCCAACTCATCGAGCACGCCTACTGACACAGATGGCGACGGGGAGTGCGACCAATACGACGGATGGGAGGACACGTCAATACATGGTGGCTCAGAATCTCTAGCGCTGGGAGGCAGCTTCGCCTGCGTGGTCTTGTCAAACTACTCTGTGGCTTGCTGGGGTGACAACACCGAGGGGCAGCTGGGGAATAGTGGCGCTGGTTCTAACAGCTCGCACGCGGTGTTAGTCGAACTCCCCGCTGGATTCCAGGCTGGTTCCGTCGATTCGGGTTCTGCCCATGCCTGTTCGACCGGACTTGATGGAACATTGGTCTGTTGGGGGAGGAACACTCAGGGGCAGCTTGGCAGAGGTACATCATCGACAATGGAATCCCCCGGATACGCATCGATTCCGACAGGCGTAAGTGTCAGGGATTTCTCTGCTGGATCTGACCACAACTGCATGACAGCGTCCAACTCGAAAATATATTGCTGGGGCGATGGGTCAGACGAGAGGCTTGGAGCCGTAGTGGACTCACAGACCAATACCACACTATCGGACGACTTCTCCGACAACGAGCTAGGATGGACAGGGTCCGATTCTTACTTCAATCGTGATTCGGGGGGGTACCTCTACCGTTCTTACAATAGCGGTTGGTTGCTCAACTCGATACAGTCAGACGAGGTTTTCACAATCAGACCCGGATCCGAGATAAATTTCAAGCTAAGGGCGGCACGTTGGGGGGACGATGGCCACACAAGTGAGTGGTTGAAGATTTACGCTGGAGACACCCTGATATCCCAAGTCAACAGCAACTCTAGCTTCCAGAGCAGTAGCTGGTCCTCATGGCTCGACACCACCGTCACCGTCCCGAGTACCTACGAGACGGAGGGCAATGTCCAACTGAAGTTCGAAGTATACGGAAGACGAGTGTACTTGATGATCGATGATATAACCGTCCCAACACACCCCCTTGGAGGGGTAGTCAACAAAACTTCCCCTGGCTTGGTGAGCTGGAGCGGGTCGGGAGGAGTGACGGAAATAGCTGCAGGGGAGAGGCATACCTGTACCCTCTCCTCGGACGGGCGGGTCCATTGCTGGGGATACAACGGCGGGAGCTACGACAACATATTGGGCAACTCATCATTCAAGGGAGAGGATTCCTACCAACCAATGAGAGTCAACCTCTCTGGCGGAAATAGCCTTGTTTCGTCAAACTGGGATAGTGGTACAGTCCGAGGAATCGACTCCGGGGATGGCGTGTCCTGCGCATTGATGCAAAACGGAGAGTCACTCTGCTGGGGCGCCTCTTCCCAGACCCAATACGTCTCCCCCACGGTTAGCACCATTGCATCCACGGGCGACGTGGGGAGATTCCCCGCTCTAACGCAGGACTCAGCGGGGAACTGGATAGTCTCGTACTACGACAACGGCGGACTCTCGTACGCCTTGTTTGACGGAGCTACTTGGAGCGTCACAGAAGGCTGCTCGGCAGCCGAATGCGACGGCGTAGGGCCAAGCGTTGCTGTAAGCGACTCCGGAAGCGTCCACATTACCTCCTATGATACGACTAACGACGCACTAGTGCATACCAGGAAGCTGACGAACAAATCCTCTTCACAAGTAGAGACGGGTGATAATCCCCAAAACATGGGAATTGGCATAGATTCGAGTGGATTCAGGCACGTGACTTACTATGACGTTAGCTCAAGGGATCTGATGTACATTCTCTTCAACGGGACTAATTGGTCTTCTCCCGAGGTCATAGACCAAGATTCGAATAACAACAGAAGATTTGGAGATTCTTGGAATGACTTGGAGATAGACTCTGCAGACCGCCCACACATATCATACATGTATCACAACTACAATCCAAACCCCGATCTCGTCTACCTAAAATACGCTTGGCATAACGGGACCGAATGGATCACAACGACTCTCCAAACGATTACTGGTAACAATCCTACCAAGCATACCTCTATCGATCTTGATAGCAGTGGCAACCCCCACATATCCTACTACGACTCCACTAACGACACCCTTCGATACACCTACTACAATGGGTCCTCTTGGAACGATTCCACGGTCACAGCACAAGGATATGACCTGGGAAGATTCAACTCGATAGCACTGGACAGCGGTGACAAACCGAGAATCTCCTACAGAAACGAGAGCTCGGACGATCTAGAGCTAGCGGTCTGGAATGGATCAGCATGGCTAACGGAGATCGTGGATAGCCAAAATAACGTAGGGAGCTGGAGCTCCATAGCAATCGACAGCAGTGACAACACTAGGATAGCCTACTACTATGACACGGGCGCGGATCTGAGGTACGCCTCCCATGATGGGAGCTCATGGGATATTCGAGACGTAGACACCAGTAGCTCCTCTAACGCAATAAGGTTGGAGCTGGATGCGAATGACAGGCCGAGGATTGCCTATGGCTCGTCCGATGACGCTAGGTTAGCGTACAACAACACAGGGGAAGGGGACGCGTGGGTGAGGGTCGAAGTGGAAACCGACAATGACGTGGGTTCGTACATGGCAATGGCCCTTGATCCCGACGGTACGGCTTTCATGGTGCATAGGGATGAGACAAATGACGAGCTGCGGCACTCCGTAGTATTCACGGACACTAAATGGCAGACCGACTTTATTGCCGATACGGGCGATATCTCATCCAGCTTACCAGGGACATCAACAACCTTAGCTGGTGAAACCATGCACTGGACCTATGTAAATGCCTCCAGCGGGATGATGGAGCACGCGAAGTGGCACCCGGAAGGAATCGATAATTCGGTCGTGGATGGTAATGGGTACAATGTCGGCATTTACTCATCGATAGCCATTGACAGCCACGGAATACAGCACATGGCTTACTACAACAGCAGCGCATCGAGCCTGTTTTACGCCAAGCGGGGAATGTCTGCATGGGATGTTGAGGAGATAGAAAACACGGCCAGTGTAGGCCATTTCAATTCGATAGCAATCGATGCAGAAGACTTGCCGCACATTTCGTACGTCGATTCAAGCAATGATTACCTGAAGTACGCCCACTACAACGGTTCGGGGTGGGAAATCTCAGTAATCGATGACCTGACGAACGAAGTATTCGATACATCGATCGCGATTAACAGCACGGGACGCCCCCAGATTGCATACTCGATAAGGAACTACTCGTCCAGCACTTGGGAGTATGCCGTCAGATATGCGTCGTTCGATGGGTCCGAATGGAGCATGGAAACCCCGATGACTAGGGCCAGTTCTTACAGCTGGTCCACCCTAGACCTAGCCCTGAACGGCACTGACGAGCCCCATATTGTCTACTTCGAAGACCATGACGACGGCCTTTACATCGCAAACAGATCTGGAGGCACCTGGTCCACCTCAGTAATAAGGGCCAATGCAGGATACTATTCGTCCCATGGGGGAGGTTCCTCAATAGCAATCGATTCAAGCGATGGCCTTCACGTGTCGTACTATGACAGGTCTGGTCGTGACCTGGAGTATGCGTACAAAGCAAGCGGGGATTCTAGTTGGACGATAACCACTGACATCCACGGAGCCGGAGACAACAATTACTTCGGCTGGAGTAACTCCATCGCGGTGGATGCACTTGGAAATCCGCACATTGCCTATTTTGAAGATAAAAATGACGATCTGAAACTCGCTCATTGCAAATCTACGTGCAGTTCCGCGTCCTCATGGGTCAAGGAAACACTTGACTCTTATGGGAGAGTCGGGTTGTTTCCCGAGATCGCTATGGACCAATATGGCCAAGTTCATGTTTCCTACTACAACGATAGCTCTGATGACCTGAAATCGGTAATCGTTCACGACGGCTTAGCTCGTTTATCGGGAATTGTTCAGATTGGATCACACCACTTCCAGACTGGATATGCCGTTGATTCCTCTGGCGGGATCCACCTAAGCTTCTACAATGGTTCGGACTCTTCTGGGAAGATGCAGTATGCCGTCCACAGAGGGGCAGATTGGATCGTCACAACTGTGGATGAGGGGGTCCCCATGGTCGGGACATACTCGGACCTAGCCATAGATGGGGCTGACAATCCGCACATTTCGTATGTGGATGCTACCAACGGTCATCTTCGCTACGCTCGACTGAGTGGGGATTCTTGGATCCTCACGACTGTAGACTCAAGTGGTTCTGTAACCGGACACACTTCAATAGCACTGGACGAAGACGGAAATCCCAGGATTTCCTATGTCGACGGAACACTTCGGCTGGCAGAATGGGGGGGATCTGCATGGTCACTGACGACACAGGAATCCGAATCTCCGGTTCAGGGCACCCGAGTAACTGTGGACTCGGATGGGAAATCCAGGATAGCATACTTCGCCGTAGATACCGAGGACCTCTTTTTCTCCCTAGCAGGTCACGATTCCCCCGCGGTAATGGGTAATTCAGCCCATAGCAGTGGCGGGACTTCCCTTGACTCTGGGTCCACGGGTGTCACTTCGGTTAGCATCGGAGGAACCCATGCATGCGCCGTCATCTCGTCTGTTCTGAAATGCTGGGGCGATGGTTCGGCCGGAAACCTAGGTTGGGGTAATTCTACGTCCTCTTCGGACCCTGTAAACACCTCTACAACATCGACAACTGGTTGGGTTCCATTGGAAGTCTCCGTATCGAAGAACTCGATGGAGGGCGAGGGTTTCTCTTGCGGACTGTTCGAAGAGAGTTCTTCAGGAGACAGGAGGATCCTTTGCTGGGGTTCTGGAAGCCATGGGCAGATAGGCAATTATGGAACGAATAGCCTCGGAAAACCAGATTCCACCAATCCAGTCAGTTGGGAGATGGGGCAAGGAAACCTAGGGTCGCCAGCCGACACAGAAAGTCTAGCATCCGGGCCACACGACGTCGCTCAGGCCTCAATAGCGGCCTATGGAAGATTTGGCTGCGCTAGATCAAACATCGGCCATGTGAAATGCTGGGGTTACAACCACCGGGGCCAGCTCGGACAGGGGAACACTTCCACAGCATCTGACGGGCCAAACGAGATGGGGGAGAACCTTGCATTCGTAGCCCTGGGGGCAAACAGAACAGCGATCGAAGTATCTGTAGGCATAGAGCACGCTTGCGCCATACTTGAGGATGGAAGCGTCAAGTGCTGGGGGAGCAACCAGTACGGGGCCACTGGGCAGGGAGTCAGCTCGGGGTACATCGGAGATTCCGAAGGAGAGATGGGTGACAACCTTGCAGCGATAGACCTGGGCTCGGGAAGGACTGCGATCAAAATTAGCTCTGGGGGCTACCACAACTGCGCCATACTTGACGATGGCAGCGTAAAGTGCTGGGGCAACAACGGAAACGGGCGTCTAGGGATAGGCAACACCACTTCTATCGGGAACGATGCCAACCAGATGGGGGATAGTCTGTCGACCGTGGACCTTGGTACCGGTAGGACTGCCATTGAAATCAGCTCTGGGCATGCTCACACATGCGCGATACTCGACAGTGGCGTCCTGAAGTGCTGGGGTAGCAACGGAAACGGGCAACTGGGACAGGGTCACGCCTACCCCATTGGGGACGGTTACTCTGGTACGGACGAAATTCAGTGCCATCCGACTCAAAACGAGCCATCAGATAGAGAGTGCCTCGCCAGGATGGGTGATGATCTCCCTGCTATCGACCTAGGAGAAGGGAGGACAGCAGTGTCCGTATCAGCTGGACAACACCATACTTGCGCGATCCTTGACAACGGGAGTGTTCGCTGCTGGGGTTACAACTACCTTGGTATGACTGGACTGGGTATCACATCGGGGAACACCGGTGACGGAAGCGGCGAGATGGGAGATAACCTGCCCACGGTCGACCTAGGGGAAGGGGTGTCTGCCGTATCCATCAGCAGCGGAAGTAGCCACACTTGCGCGCTTCTGTATAACCTGCAGGCGGCATGCTGGGGTGGCAACGGAGTCGGGCAACTGGGAATTGGGTCCACCAACCATGTCGATACCTCGGAAGAAATGGGTTCGGGCATCCAATACGCAGACCTACCCACAACCACAACAAAATCGGTATTGGCTGGATTTGATTTCACATGCGCGATAGGTGACGGGGGAGCGCTGCGATGCTGGGGCGAAAACGACGATGGGAGGCTTGGAGTCTACAGAACCGATGACGAGAACATCGGTGCCAGTAGCGATCAGATGGGGCCGAACCTGCCCATTACAAACCTGTTCCTGGCTCCACCCGACTATGATGGAGACGGTTGGATAGATATCTGGGACTCAGATGACGACAATGACGGATATTTGGATGTCAACGATGACCTTCCCTTCGACGAGAGGGACTGGTTCGACCATGATGGAGATGGTCTTGGGGTGAACGTCGACACTGATGACGACGACAGCTCAGTCACCACGGCCGATCAGGACACGATCAACAAGTGGTCCGATGCTGAGGAGATTGCTTGTGGCACTCTATGGTGGAGTTCCATATCCGAACCTACCGACTATGACGGGGATGGAATCTGCGATGCAATCGACGATGATATCGACGGAGACTCGTGGAACGACACGTACCAAATCGAGTGTGCTGGCGGAGAGCCTTCATCATGGTCCCATAGAGGGGTCTGGGATACTTCTTCGATATGGCCGACGTCGAACACAGATTCCATTGGACGCGGTTACGACTTCATGCTCTCTGACTACGGGATCAGGTTTTTCTCGACTAATTACAACAGTCACTTCCAATACGGTTTGATTAGGCACGATGGAACTACTGTGGGGGTTAACACCTACTCGAATAGTGCCAATTTCGACTACTGGTCCTTGACGGAACAGAACAATATCGTATACATTACCGACGAGGGGGGGTTTTCCAGGGCCGCCGACTCAAACGGGACACTGTCCGTCACTCACTCCGGAAATATATTGACATCAACAACGTCAGAATCAACTGCTATTTCCAAAGAAGGGGACATGGTAGTAAGATGGTACGAGGGGTCTGGTGGTCCGTCCATCGTGGGTTGGTACCTGAATGGATCCACATTCCAAGTAAGCGTGCCAGAGGGGCTTACCGCATCGTCAAACCATCATGGGCAAGTTGCCTTCGGACCCAACGGTAGATTGCACATCCTGATGGTGAATCTCTCATCCAGCCCTGTGGGATTCTACCACTACTATGCGGACATTGGCGACGACCTGTCTGGAAGTACCTCTGTAGAGTGGAGTAACCCCTACTTGGTAATGGAGAGGAATCAGAGCTCAGCATGGAGTAGCGGGGCACAGCACTCGGCCACGGAAGATCACACCGCAGACCTGCACATGGCAGATGACGGGACGCTCTATGCGGCAATGTACAACCAGACCGATCTCCACTTCTCCACGTTTGACGGAACCTCTTGGGACACAGAGGTGTTGGCCAGCTCAACAGGAAAGAACGAGGGAGTGGTGGTCGCGACAAACTCAACCGGAGTCCCCCACGTTGGGTGGATAGACCACGACAATGACAGACTAATGCTATCCTACAAGGAAGGGGGAGCTTGGACAAATGAGCAGGTCTGGCAGAGCAGCGGCTGGGATGAGTCAGGTGGCGTCCCCACGCTCAGTTACGCCAGGTTGTCACTTCGTTTCGACAGGCAGGACGACCCCTTCCTGATGTCTATAGACGCAAATAACAGTGATTCAGCGATTCTCCACCACAAGGGTACCCTACTAGACAACTCGTACATCTTCGAGCCTACTGATTCGAACGGAGACGGAATCTGCGACACTTTACAGTACTCCGTTATTGATTATGGCTTCGATTCCCTAATTCTGACCAAGGGGGAGGGCATCAGCTACACCCCGGAGTTCAGCGGCCAGGATCTGGTAGAGGTCTGGTCGCCGTCACTGCCGGATGGGATATCGGTGAACAACACAACGGGAGTGCTCTCTGGAACCCCATCAATCGTAGACACGGCAGGAACCACCTACACTATTTACTCAAATAGCAGCACGACCACTTACAACGTCTCGATCTCAATAGTGGTTCGATCCCCGTCACCTATTCAGGGGGGTTACGGAAGGTCGGACGACCATCAATATCCTTCAACGCTAAATGGGCAGGGGTACACAAAACACGTTTACGATGGCAGCGGGAACCTGTACTACTATGGAAGATACTATTCTAACAGTGCATGGACCGCAGATGGGATTTCTGTTACCGGACTGAGCAGCGGGAGCGATGCATACGTTGCAAAGAGATGGGCAAACGGCACATGGGCATGGGTGGTCCCCATGGATGGAAGCTCATCGATTTATCACGGCGAGATTGCGCTCGACGGAGAAGGCAATGTCTACGTAAACGGGAATCGCGAAAGCGGGACAATTGACTTGCCCGGCGATTCTTTCGACCTTCCCAGCAGAGAAGCCGCGTTCGCCATATCTATCGACAATGACGGCAACATGCGATGGTCAAACGACGCTCATATTTCCACCGGATCTGGAAGTGGAAACTGGCAAGTTTGGTCTGGTTCATCGATAAACAACTACGGTTTCACGCGCATGCACGTCGATTCGAGCACTGGTGTTCTTACTTTCGCGGGTCAAGTATACAGCTCCTCTTCGTCCGATCGAGTTTTCACTTTCGGCAATCATACATTCGAGATTCCAGCATCATACTACAACTACTACAGGCCATTTATCGCTCAAATCGATCAGAATGGCGAGTTCTCCTGGGTCTCCTCGGTCATTCCCGGAGACGGATACCACACAACCCTGCAAGGGCTAGTGGCACACGACAACGGTAGCATGGGAATTCTGATGAGAGGGTATGGGACCCATACGATGGGGGGCATATCGACAACCTCCAGTTCCTATCACTATATCCTAGGGACATTGAACTCAACGGGTTCGTGGATGAGTGCAACGACAATTGTCTCAGAGGATCCAGCCGGATTTGACGGAAGTTACGACTCTGCCATGATGGAGCGAGACTCCGATGGAGACCTTCTAATTACGATGTGGATGGCTAACGACGCTACTAGCCTTAACGTGACTGGGAGCCAGTACATGTTCAACGAAACCTGCACAGGAGACAGTATGGTGGTAATGAGGCTGGATGGTGAGACTTCCTCATTGGAGGTCTCCAAGGAGTTCTGCTTGACAAATTACGGAGGTCATTATGCCGAGTATTACAGTCAACTACTAGTTGATGGCCAAGACAGGATTTGGCTCTTCCTAGGGCACCATTGGCAGAATATCAATAACCACCACAGAATGATTAGGTTGGATTCTAGCCTGAACCCTGACTTCGAAGAGTACCTGACCTACGCAGATAACCCGGCAAACTACTACAATATGCAGTGGGAGGATGTGACATTCGACCCTCTAGGAAACTTGTTTGCAAGCCTATACACCAGTCAGAGCAGCCTATACTGGGATGGAGCTCCTTTTGGCAGGGTTTACTACAACTGGAACTATCAAAACGCCTTCTTCATGGAAAGCGTAGGGCACACGATAGACGGTTCTGTGCTTGTGGCTAACGAGACTTCAACGCTCTACGGAGTATCTGGACTGAGTGCTATGGGGGCAACATGCGACCAGGGCACCAATTACTGCGCAGAGTACTTGGATGGCTGGGAGGCTCCTGGGCTGCCGGCTGGACTCATTCTGGATCCCAGCACCGGGGTGATCTCAGGCGGGGCTGTCAGCAACATGAGTACCTCTACATTCACGATTTGGATGAACGATACTGCACTTGGAAACAATGAGATTAGTGTCACCTACGAGATTCTGAACGGAAGACCGGTTGTCACCTACTCGGATACAAACCTGATCCTCGAGAGGGGGACTCAGATTTCTCCTCTCGTACCTACCGAGATAAGTGGAAGCATAGTCAACTGGTCATTCGATCCATCACTCCCAGATGGGCTTGTTCTTGGGGACTCAAACGGTACGATATACGGGACCCCTAACACAAACCTAACCGCAAACGACTTCGTACTCCTGATCAGTAGCGATGGGGCAACTCTGAGAGTCCTGTTCAACATCACGATAAACGAGCCACTGGCCACGATATCTTACGGAAACGGCTCTTACGTCATCCCCAGAGATTCGGTGGTAAGCATCGCCCCCACCTTGGGAGGAGGCACTGTGAACACTTTCGAAATCAACTCGACTTCCCTGCCTCTGGGGCTAAGCTTCAACACCACAAATGGCAAGTTCGAGGGGATTCCACTCCTGGTCACAGATAGCTCCACCTACACGATTTGGGCGAACAACTCGGGTGGTTCGGCCAGTACAGAAGTCTCCATATGGATAATCGGAAACGGAATCACGCTCTCATTCCCTACAAGCAGCATTGAGCTTGTCCATGGAATCCCTATGCAGCCAATATCGGGCCAGACCTCGGGATCGACTCCCGAGAGCTGGGAAATATCCCCTTCCCTGCCCGATGGCCTGATATTCGGATCGAGTAACGGATCAATTTGGGGCACTCCCGACCAGGTCATTGCCCAAACAAACTTCACGATTTGGGCCAATGCTTCGGGAGGGCAGATGAGCTCTGCCACGATATCGATTACTGTGCTTGCAGATAATGACGGCGATGGGATCGCAGACATCCACGACGATGACGACGACAACGACGGATGGAACGACACGGCCGAGGTAGATTGTGGCACGGACCCAATGGATTACTCCAGTACTCCTTCTGACGTGGACAGTGACGGGCTATGTGACGCACTAGACGATATAGATGACAGGGCAATTGCGATGACCTATGAAGTGTCTAATCTTGACCTAGTGGTCAACGTATCTGTTGTCTCTCTGATGCCAATTACCTCTGGTGGACAGGTTATCTCCTGGGAGTCGTCAATACCCTTGCCTGAAGGGATTAGTCTGAACAACACCACGGGCGAGATATCCGGTACGCCCGTAGTCACTTTCAATTCCACTACAATCGTTATTTGGGCTAACAATTCAGGATTTGCTGCATCCTTCAACATTACAATTTCATCATCATTGCTTGATTCCGACGGGGATGGCATTCCTGACGAGACGGACACTGACGACGACAACGACGGTTGGACCGATCTAAACGAGACAGTCTGCTCCACGTTCCCACTTGACGAAGACGACTTCCCCTCCGACTCCGACGGGGATGGGTTATGTGACGTTCTTGACACTGTGGATGACTCACCAATCTTACTGGCTTATCCGAATTCTGTGTTTAACCTAACCACGAACGTGACTAACGTTTCGGTGGAGCCCATCTTGCTAGGTGGTGAGGTCAGGACATGGCAGATCGATCCTGGAGCACCGTCTGGGTTGTTCTTCAATAACAGCTCCGGGGCCATCTACGGAGTATCGAACGTATCTTTCGGGTATTCAAACTTCACAGTATGGGCTAACAACAGCCAGCACAGCTCTAGCTTCGTAATCAATATCTCTTCTTGGCGCATAGATACCGATGGAGATGGAATTCCTGACGAGACGGACACTGACGATGATAACGACGGTTGGGCGGACGAGGACGAGGCGGGCTGCTCAACCGATCTACTAGACGATACTAGCCTCCCAACTGACTCGGATGGCGACGGAGAGTGTGATGACCTGGATGTAATCGACGATTCCCCAGTTGACCTAGCATTCACATCCGGATCGATAGACCTAGTCGTCAATATGACTCAGGCTAATTTCTTACCCATTGTATTCGGAGGGGACGTCAGGACTTGGGAGATAATTCCTGATTTACCAGATGGGCTAGACTTCAACAACCAGTCAGGACTTATTTCAGGGGTATCCGAATATCCTTTCAATACTACTCATTTCGTCATATGGGCAAACAACAGCCAATACAGCTCGAGCTTCCATATGAATATCTCATCATCGCTTCTCGACTCAGATGAAGACGGGATTCCCGATGAGACCGATCAGGACGACGACAATGACGGATGGGTAGATTCTGACGAGGCCGTGTGCCTGACGGATGTGTTAGATCCACTTTCATTCCCAACTGACTCCGATCTGGACGGGGTGTGTGACGGGATTGACGACATAGACGACTCGCCAATATTCCTAGTTTACAGTCAGACCTCTCAGCTGCTATTCGTCAACGAGCCAATCACCCCTATTGAGGCCACGATCTATGGGGGAGACGTGAGAACCTGGGAGATCTGGCCTCCTCTGCCAAACGGACTCTCCCTTAACGGTGCACTTTCCAGATCCTTATCCACTAATGGGACGATTACCGGAGCCCCTATGGGACAGTTCGAAATGCAAATTTTTACCGTTTGGGCGAACAACTCCCAATACCACAGTTCTGTGGAAATCACACTTCAATCTGTTGTCCCTGACCCGGATGACAACGACTTCGATCTAATCTACCTTGACGAATACCTGAACCTAACTACTTTCTTTGACGAAGTGAGCCTGGAGCCACAGATATTCGGCGGAAACGTCTCATCCTGGTCAATATCTCCGAATCTCCCCGAAGGGCTTCAATTCAATACCACCAATGGGGTAATTAGCGGAATCCCAAATGTTGAATCGAACGAAACAACATACACAGTCACGGGAAGCAACTCGCTATACCTGAATACATTCGAACTGACGATCATATCAAACTACAGGGATACCGATAGGGACGGAATACCTGATCTATTCGACCCCGATGATGATGCTGACGGATGGAACGACACTCTAGAGATTGATTGTGGAACAGACCCCTTGGACATTGTGAGCAGACCAGATGACTACGACGAGGACATGATTTGCAATTTGTTTGACGATTTCGACGATTCCCCAATTGTGTTCTTCTACCCCATCGACAAACTGGTTCTGACCGTAGGGGAAGAGATGGAGCCCTTGGACCCGCTGATTGCTCCGACTAGCGGAGAAGTAGCAGAATTCACAGTATTACCTGAACTCCCTGCCGGACTGCTCCTAAACTCTACATCGGGAGTGATATCGGGGATTCCCGAGGAAGCATTTAGGCACATTTTAGTGGAGTACTCCCACACATTCCGGGCAACTAACTCCCAGTGGAATTTCTCTTACAGAGTGGACTTCGACATCTTCTGGCCTGTCAACAACAACCCGGACAACGACTCCGACGGATGGAGTGACATTAGTGAGCTGGAATGCAATACCGACCCACTAGATGAGCTCTCATTCCCAGAAGACATAGACCTCGACGGCATTTGCAGCTATATCGATGAGGATGATGATGGGGATAACATCGGAGACGAAATCGACCATTTTCCTGAAGATCCAACAGCATGGTTCGATACTGACAATGACACGATGCCCGACGAACTTACTTGCATCTACCTTACAGATAGCGCAAACTGCAGCTTCTCTCTTGAGTTGGATTTGGATGATGACAACGATGGTTGGCCCGATCTAAACGAGACCAGTTGCGGGACTGATCCCAAGGACAATCTTTCTGTCCCGGAAGATACTGACGGCGATGGAGTGTGCAACCTATTGGAAGAGTACATTCCAGATGCAGTAAGGATCCTATGGATATGCTGTTTCCCGATCCTAATTCTACTCCTTATGCTTCTGTGGCTAATCAACCCGTTTACAGTAATGGAAGAAGAGATAATGGGTCCTGAGCCAGAATTCACCTACACAGAAAACGACTGGCTAGGGGGAAGTGGAGAGTTTGACGACCCGTTCTTGCTCAAACCAGTAAAAGGAGTGAGGAAGGGGTCATTTGCTCAAAGTCACGAATTGATCAAGGTGACAAACATCACTCCGAGACACAAGTCCGAATTCACAGACATGTCGTCCGAAGAAAACGGTAGCCGATTCGACATGAGCCCAATAAAATCGAACACTAGGGGAGAGATTGAGTTCCGTCTAGATTTCAGAGACAACGACGACACTTCGGAAACAACTGTCTACACCGGACTGATTAGGCTTGGAAAATCAACAGTATACTTCGAGTGGAAAGTAGAAGTGGAAATAACTTCAGATACGCCAGAGGAAGAGCTTGCCAAGAAGAGAGCAAGCAGAATCGAGAGGGAAGCGAAGAAAAAGGCCGCAGAGATAGAGAAGGCTTCTTCGGCAAAAGTAGTCGAAGCGGAGATCGAAGCCAAGAAGAAGGCCGCAGAGATAGAGAAGCTGGCTAAGACTAGAATCGAGAAGATCGAGAAGGATGCTGACGAGAGAGCAGCAGCAGCTGAACTGAAAGCTCTAGAGGCGGAGAAGAAGGCTGCCAAGATGGAGAAGGAGGCTTCAGAGAGGGCTGCTGAGCTAGAAAGAGAAATCATGAAGCAGGAGGCAGAGCGAATCGAACAAGAAGAGGAAGAAGCCCGACTTGCAGCCGAAGAGGCGGCGGAGAGAGAGGCAGCAGAGGCAGCAGAGAAAGAGCGCTTGGCAGAAGAGGAGGCGGCGGAGCTTAGGGCCCTGCTGAAGAAGAAGGCAGAGGAGAGGAAAGCCGAAGAGGAGGCAAGAAAGGCCGAAGAGGAGGCAGCTAGGATTTCTGAGGAAGAAGAGGCAGCCAGGCTCGAGAGGGAAGAGAAAGAAGAGGCAGCCAGGCTCGAGAGGGAAGAGAAAGAAGAGGCCGAGAGGGTTCAAAGAGAGTTCGCTAGAGAGGAAGCTGAGAGAGAAAGGCAGGCGGAGATGAAGACCCTGGAGGCCAAGGAGAAGCTCAGAAAGAGAGCCCTAGATAGGAAGAAAGCCAAGCAACAAGAGGAGATGGATAGTCAAGAGTCGAGGAGGAAGGCTTCTGAGAGGCTATCTGAAATGGAAGCAGAGCTAGAAGCTAGGAAGGGGAGGCTCGAAGGATTAGACGAAGATGAAAGGAAGAGGGAAATCTCACTTCTCCGAGTTGCAGAGAAATCTAAGAACATCGATTTCGGGATAATAGGATTCGCCTCCGAAAGAGAGAAAGATGATCTGAAGGAGATTTCAGGAATTGGTCCTTTCATAGAAGAGAAGCTGAATGCCCTTGGAATATTCACCTTCATGCAAATCTCAAAGATGACGCTAGAACTGGAAGACGAGATTAACGATGCAATAGAGTTCTTCCCGGGAAGGATAAGAAGGGATGAGTGGGCCAAGAAAGCAAAGACTCTGGCAGGAACGATTAGTGACAAGGGGAAAATAGATCCTAGGCAGGAAGAGTCAGATGACTCCGAGCTTTTGAGGAAGGCTAAGCTGGAAATGGAAAGGGAGGAGGAGGATAAGGCGAAAGAAATCGAGATGGAAAGAAGGAGAGCAAAAGCAGCAGCTCTACTTAAGGGAAAGCAGAGTGGTGGCCCATCCATTAGGGCCCGTGATCCAAGAGGATCGGAGATAGACTTCACAATTATCGGGTTTGGTTCCGAAGAAAGCAAGGACGACTTGAAACAGATCGATGGAATTGGGAGATTCGTGGAAGAGAAGCTGAATGCCATAGGGATATACAATATCTCGCAGATCGCTAGAATGACCCCCAAGATATCTACACAGGTTAACGAAGCAATTGGCCTCGGACCGGGCAGGATTGACAGGGACGAGTGGGTTGCTCAGGCTAACCGGAAGATACGATAAGCATTTGATAGGGGACTATGGGGGACTGACATGGCCGACCCAATAACATCAGGACTGACTGAGGTCGGCAAGCTTCTAGAAATGATAGAGGAAATAGGGGTTATTGCCCAAATTGGGATTTCCATAGGCCTCACACTTTTCACTCTACTTTTCACTAGATATGTGGTTCTTAGATTGGCATGGAGGGTAGTCAAGAGGACCGATGCGGAATGGGACAATGAAATCCTTGATCCGATTGTCAATAGGGTATACATCTTCGTTCTACTTGCTGGAGTAGAGCTCACAATGATGTGGACCATGGGCAGGAATGGCGACATATACATCGCAGTTGCACCCTACTTCTCATCTATCTATATCGTTCTCTCAGCATCGATTATCAGCGTTGCTATCAAGTTCATCGTTCCTGCTGCTATGGAGAAGTACAACACCAACAAGAGTGTCACAGTTACTGGTGGCAATCCTCTTGTTGTTTTCTCATCAAGGGGATTGGTGTGGTTCATGGGCCTATACCTCGCACTAAACGAAGTAGGAATAGAGATGCTCGGCATCCTAGGGTCACTGGCAGTTTTCTCCCTGATTATCGGTCTTGCTGTACAGCAGACCCTAGGAAACATGCTAAACTCGTTCATGCTGGCAGTCGATCAGCCATTCGAGGTTGGGGACAGGATTGAGGTAGACGGAGTAACTGGCACCGTGATGTCGGTTGGAATCCTCTCCACCAAGATTCTGACTCTTACAGAGCAACTAGTGGTCATTCCCAACAACAACCTAGTAAGTTCCACGATCACAAACTTCGCAAGAGGGGGCGGGGATGGGCAGGGCTCCAGAGTGACTCTGACACTTGATATAGGGGTGGACTACGAAGAGAGATCCGCCCACGTAAAACAAGTAATCATGGACGTAGCTAAGAAATGCCCCCATGTAGATGAAGACCCCCCTCCCAGAGTGCTACTAAGGGAGCTGGCCGATTTCTCCAAGAACTACAGACTATATGCATGGATTAGCGACTACAGCGAGGAGTTCATTGCGACGGATTGGCTACTTAGGGAAATCGACAATGCATTTGGAAGAGAGGGAATAAGCATACCCTACCCAGTTCAAGTGGAGCTTCCGGACAAGCCTAGCCCATTCCCCGAAGGGGAAGCGGGTGAAAGAATGCGCAGGATGAAATCCACGAGGCAGCATGTCTCGAGAATCAAGATGCTGAGGGACGAGGCGGAGATGGAAGAAGAAAGGGACTCGGCCAGGTTAGAGCTAGAAGTTCTTCAGTCTAGGCTTGCTGAAGGCGACCTTAAAAAGGCAGAGAGAGAGATTCTTGAGGCTGACATCAGGGCCCTTGAAAGTCTTCTTGCGCAGTTCAGCGAGTGAGTTGCGAAACCTCTTCAAGCCTACCACCTGATTGAAGGTCATGAAAGCTGAGGACTCTGGTACATCTGCTGAGAAGGCGGGCTTGGTATTGAGCGATCGAGATAAACCCGGAATAACAAGAGAGAAGGTAGAGATTCCCCCAGAAGAAGAAGGAGGGAGTCCGACGATATCTTGGAACTACCACCTTCCTAGCGGGAAGAAGATAGACGATGAAGATAGGATTGGTTTCCTAAACTCACTGGCAGTCCCACCAGCTTGGACAGAAGTATGGTTCTGTCCTGAAGATAGTGGGCACATACAAGCTACTGGAAAGGACTCCAATGGGAGACTACAATACAGATATCATCCAAAATGGAACGAATACAAATCAATTCTGAAGTACCAAAATGTGGATGAGTTCGCCACTGAATTGAATGGCCTTAGGTTGGAAATACTTGCAGATCTCGATACCAAGGGAATGGGCAGAGATAAGGTGGTAGCTCTGGTAATCTGGCTAATTGACAGGTATCATATCAGAGTTGGTTCGGATCAGTACGCCCAGGAGAACGAGTCATATGGGCTAACTACTCTCAAGGAGAGCCACGTATCCTACAGAAGAGGTGAAAGAGCAATAGTTGAAGGTTTCAGAGTTCTCAAGAACAAGAACGACCCGCTTCCTAAAATCAACGCAATGCTAGGATTCACTGGTAAATCTGGGAAGATCTGGAAACTGTACATTAGACATCCAGAAATTTCCAAAATGATAGAGGATTCGGCAAAGGTGGGTGGCAAGGATAAGGATCAGGATCTTTTCAGGTATCTGGACGAAAACGGTAACGACTTCGATATCAAAGCCGAGCACATCAATGATTACCTCGACAGGCATATGGACAATAGATACACTGCAAAGGACTTCAGGACTTGGGCTGCATCGTGGAAAACGGCTGCAAGGCTGGCGATGGTCTCAGAGGCCAGCGAGGATGAAATCGACAGGCTTCCTCGACTTCACTTGGAGGCGTTAGAGAGATCTGAAAAAGATGGCTTTCCGGCATATGTCGAGTGGTGTGGAAGATTTCTGAAGGGCACAGATAATTTGGCTAAACTCGCCGAGGCAGGAAAGCTTCCCGGGAGTAACAAGAAGGAGCGAGACGCGACTATGCTTGCTGTGATAGACACTGTGGCAGCTGACTTGGGGAACACAAGGGCAGTATGCAGGTCTTCCTATATTCGGCCCATGTTCATGAACGACTGGGATTCTGGAAAATTCCTAGATAGGTGGAACAAGGCCAAGAAGGGCTCCGTGAGAGGAAAGCAGTTGGATTCGGACGAAACCGCTGCCATCAATTACATGAAGGAACACGAGGACAAGGAGTTCGAATTCTCGAAAAACTAGAATCCCACCCCGGGGGTTTGTAGAGGCATGAGTGAAGATAGGAGAGAAATTCTGAATCTTCTAGGATTTCTCTGCCCCGTTCCTGTTCATGAAACCCGACGGGCGCTAGAAAGTTGTGTGGAAGGAGAGTTGGTAGAGGTTTTGTGCGATGATCCGGATACACTACACGATATTCCAGCACTGTGTGACAGACTAGGTGCCAACATTCTCTCAGTGAAAGAGGAATCCGGGGAGTTGAGGTTCATTATTCAGAGGTGAGTGCCTACCTGAAGCATTGAAATGGACCCCTAATGTGGATTGGTTGTGAATCCTCCTCGGGTCTCAGAAACAGGGGATGTGCCTGCCGATGCAAGGCTCCCCACGAAATTTGGAGAGTTTCGAATAAGGGTCTTCCATGAGGAGGATACTGGGCAGGATCATGTTGCTCTCCTACTAGGTGAGATGAGTGGTCCCGATCCAGTTCTAGTTAGGGTCCATTCAGAGTGCCTCACTGGAGATGCTTTTGGTAGTCAAAGGTGCGACTGCGGAGCTCAGTTAGAATCGGCACTGAAGAAAATTCAGGAAGTTGGGTGGGGTTGTTTGGTCTATCTGAGGCAAGAAGGAAGGGGTATTGGTCTGCATGCAAAGATTCAGGCCTACAATCTACAGGATAAGGGTGCTGACACCTTGGAGGCAAATCTGATGCTTGGACATCCAGCAGATGCTAGGAACTATGGAATAGCATCGGAGGTTCTAGGCTCAATAGGGATAGAAAAAGTTAGTCTGATGACCAACAACCCAGACAAGGTTGAGCAGCTCCGAGAACACGGCATTAACGTAGTGGAGAGAATGTCACTAGTGGTGGGAGTTGGCGAAGGAAACATCGACTACCTTTCTACCAAGGTTGAGAAAATGGGGCATCAAATCAGTAAAGAGTATCTAGGTAGAAAATAACATTGGGGCCGTGACCGGGACTCGAACCCGGGCCGGCGGGACCACAACCCACCGTGCTAACCGCTACACCATCACAGCCAGAAGTACACGTTGCGTGAATCAGCACGTATTTCAACAGTTTTGAAGTATTATTTCAGACCAAACACCAACGCCTTCAAGCAGAGGAGTTCTCCGTTAGCAGGTGTGGAGGGTAAGTGGGGAGTATGCTACTTGGCCGTAGTGATGCTATTTGCAATAGCATCCCCAATAACGTACGGGGATACAGTGATTTCCACAGAAGAAATTGAAATCCTTGAAGCGGGAGAATTTGAAGACTCTTCAGAATGGGAGTTTAGCAGCAGCCGTGGATTTACTCAGAATCGAGCGGAATACACCATGGGGATGGTTGCCGACGAGGAGATGTCATTTACTCATTCTAGGCCGGACAATTTCCAAGACTTCACCTCATGGGCCAGCACAGGCTGCTCAGAGTGTAACGCAACGCTAGGTGAGGCCGATGGAGTGTACTCATGGTCCACTGGGCCCGATATTACGATGAGTGGTTACGACTACGATGGCCTGGGCTCTAGGGAAATTGAAAACGTCTCACTCGTGCTTCACTTTTCAATACCTGACCCGCTCAACAATGACGAAGTTAATGTCCTCCTACAGAATCACGGATCGGACATCTTATTGACTACCTATGCCAGGACCCTGAACCCAGTAAATAGAATGAGTAATCCACTCATTATTCCCCTGGATGGCTACGTAGAATGGAGTTGGTCTAAGCTTGAAAGTACTCAATTTACTGTAGACTATGTTTCAGATAACCAAGGACTCGATGACTCAGAAGTGAGAGTGGATGCTGTTGGACTGAAAGTAAAATATCACCAACCTTGGTATTCATTCGAGAATTCAAGGGCCGAGCACGAAGTATCTTTGTATAATGTTCCAGTGATTGACTTCAGCATATATGAAGGAGCTGTTTCAGGGCTAAGTTATTCCTCGTGTGGGCTTACTCCCTCGGGAGATTCTGTAGGAGAGTGGGTTTTCTTCGTCGAGGTCCCGCCATCGCAAAAGCTAGGAAGGGTTCACACCTATGGAGCCGGGAACCATACAATCTGGTCTAAATCCGACATATTAGGGGACGAATATGTTGAGGTTGAATCTGGAGAACTACTGGATCAAGCGGAAGACGATCATTGGATTCGCATTATAATCGAAGATGGTTGCCTATCAGGAGCTAGAGTTGACGTCAATGATCCCAGACTGGTTGTCAGTGGCAGAGTATCTGGGGGGGTATCTGGATTATCTTCGGCATCTAGTCAGATCCTGTTCGCTGTGGGGGAGTTCCTTGTTCACTCTGAAATTATTGATTCGGGGCAATTTTCATTTTCGATACCAGTTGGTCATGCGCTACCAACCAATGGCGGATTGCTGGAAGTGGGCGTAGCTACTAGATTCCAGTGGTCGTCCAATGGGACCGCAGAGACCACGGTAGTACACATATGGTCAATGTCCATCACAGGGGGATTTGGGGTTGACTGGGACAGGGACCCTAGTTGCGATGAAGTTGGAATAGTTGGGCTTATCGAAGATGAAGGGGGGCGGCTCATTTCATTTTCATCGCTCTGCGATGATGACATTACCAATTCTGAAGACTTGGTAGTGACGGCTCTGAGCTCCAACAGCTCACTGATCAGGGCTTCAGTTGAAGGTGCATCTCTTGCTATTGAACCGTTGCCTAATGCGAACGGGGTAGCTAGTGTATCCGTGAGTGTTTTCGACGAGTCTGGAAATAGTTGGGAGGGGGACATCTTAGTAACGATTGACCCAGTTCCAGATTCTCCCGAGATACTATCTATTCCTTCTTCATTATATATCGAACTCGGTGACACGATCGAGATTAACCCCATAATTACTGATCCGGATTCCGATTTGCTGACTGTTACGGCTAGTAGGTCTTGGGCCTCAATCGTGCAAAATGGGTCAATTTCTCTTACTCCTGTGGAGCCCGGGACTCACACACTTTCCATTACTGTTAGCGACGGGATCTCAGAAGTATCCAGAAACATCGAAGTCATTGTTACTGCTAAGCCTGACTTGGTAGTAGAGGATATCGAGATCAGGCTCGATGGCCTAGAAGGAGAGTCCCTTTCCCATGGCGATATTGTTGAAATTGTAGGGTTCATTAGAAACCAGGGAAGGGGTAGTGCTGAGAATTCAACATTCTACTGCAGTGTAGATGGGGTTCTAGTCGGAACTGGTTCTATTGGCGTACTTAGACCAGGGGATCTGAAAATGTCTGTTTGCGATGTTCAACTCATAGATTCCGGAAAGATTGTGACTTTTTCTGTGGAGATTGATGGGACTAACTCTATCGAAGAGTCTGAGGAAGGAAATAATTTACTAAGTATTTTGACCGAGGTTAAGGGGGCCGAAGAAGGAGTAGAAAGAGGCGAAAATGGAAACGTTGTAATCATAATTTCCATTATGGCGATACTAGTTTCTGTTGCAGCATTCCACATTGGACCTGCAGCGGTAAAGAAGGATTTTCGAAGAAGGAAATAGCCGGACAAGTTAGTAGAATGATTTACGTTTGGCCGATAATCTCATTAAAATGGGTAATTGTTATACAGGGAAGGAATTGAAAAATGGAATACCGACTAGGATGTCTCGGCATCCTGATTGGTGGTGTGTGTGAAAATGATGGTATTGAAAATACGACTGGAGACGGACGAATGGATATACGAAGAACATGATTCGGCTTAGCCTAATCTTGATCTTTGGACCAAGTTTGTGGATATGAGCCGGGTTGCATAATTACTGTTCTTGCAGTAGCTATCTGCCCGGATTTCATTCCGGGTATTTTATCGGAGTCCACGGATATCTCGGCTATTGCAACAGCCTCCCCCTTCAAACTGGAAACTAGTACAGAGTCTCCTCGACTAACACCCCGGGAGGCTGAAACCACCCCTGGCCTTGCTAAAGGGGCGCCATGAGACATTGCTGCTACAGCCCCATCCTTAATTACAATCCTAGGTAAGTCTCCCAACACAGTCTCCACGGGTGTTAGTAGCTTTGACAGGCCCCTTGGATCATCATGTTCCCTCCACAAAAATACTGCATCGGCTAACTGATGCATATTACAAGCCATTGAGTCTCTCAAATTTCCACTCCTTGATCTGTGAAGTTCTAGAAGCTCGCACTTATTTCCTGCTATTAGGCCCAAGTCACGAATCATAGTCCTGACATAGGTCCCCGCCTGGCAATCTATCGAAACTAGATGTATCCTACCAGATTCATCCGAATCAAGAATACTTGAGTCAGAAACAGTCCTTGTCCGTACCTGTATCTTTACTGCAGACTCCTTCGGGGGCACATTGTATATTTCTCCAGAAAGTTCCCTGACTATCTGGGATAGTTCTTCGGATGAGATTGATTCTCTGAATCTGATTACTGATACGTAGCTCTTTTTCTTTCGAAGTACTTCTGAGGTTATTTTTGTTGACCTCCCACATAGAAGGGTGAGCAAACCTGTGGCAAAGGGGTCCAAAGTACCCCCATGTCCAATTCTCTTGATCCCCAGAAGAGTTCGTGACCATGCAGCTAATTGGTGGCTAGAAGGCCCAGGTGGCTTGTCGACCAAAATTACCCCGCACTCCAAGAGCTCGTCTAGCGTCCTGTCCTGTGGTTTGCATCCGAATGAAGGATTAGTCTTTGGAGATTTTTCGAGCACCCATGGGTCGCTATCCACCTAATTTCCCTCCAGTTCATTTTTTACTATAGAGAACACCTCTTCTTCGTCCTTATCATCTGCATATACAATTAGAGTGTAGGGGGACATGTCCCCTAGATCGATTCCATAGAGTTCCAAATATCGTTCCATGTCGTCAATTTGTCTTTTCTCTGATCTCTCAAGACAATCTTGTAAGGTTCCCCCTTCCCTCTTCTGAATCCTTCTTGCCCTTTCAATATCAGAAACTTCAACCCATACCCTAGTGCACTCCAAGTTGTTATTGAATGCCCACCAGCCACACAATCTACTCTCCACGATTTCGGGGCAGTCATCTGAGGCCATCCTATTTTGCAGTAGTTTATCCAGGGACTTATCGACTTCCGGATCTTCCTTAGCCTTGGAACTTAGCTCCTCGACGGAAATGCCTCTCCTATGTGCCTCTTCTCTAAAGACTGCACCCCCATTCATCGATCTCCATCCGAAATTCTCTGAGACCTTGGAAACCAGTGTAGAGGTCCCACTTCCAGGGGGACCGCTAATGGTGACGACTAGCAAACGCTCATCTCCACTCTGATCTACAAACTTCACACCTTAGTGCGCCCCTAGTTGTTCTAGAAATCATATCAGAGTTGCAAAACTGACACCTAAGGCCTTCCCTCGGAGGAGCGGCTTGTTGATTTCCGGATCGACGCTGAGGTTGGCTCCTGGATTTGTTTCCGGTCTTTCTAGGTCCTGCTCTTCTCTGCGATCTCCTGACTACTGTTGATGACCTATTCGATCCCCTGTCTTCTGAGAGGATGTGGAGAAGTGGTTCCGGGATTGTCTCGCCTGAAATTACTAATGGGTGTCTAGCAAATCTAGCAATCTTGATATGTCGATCGATTATTCTTCCCAGTGGTGCGCTCATTGCAATGTAAGTTGCGATCCAGGCTGGGAAGATCCATAGAACTCTCGCATTGAAGCTCCACATAGGATTCCATGGGAGGCTTACGAAACCTACTCTAAAGGACTCAACAGACTCCGCCATCCAGCTAAAAATTGCAATAATGAAGACCATTGTGAAAACCATTGGTTTCATCATTGAAGACTGCATCTTCATTTGTTCTGGCATCATCTCCATTTGCATTGTTTGCATCTTGTCTGCTCTAGCTGTATCCCTAGCAATCCTAGCTTCCCTCATCTGCTTACCTATCTGCCTATTTCGGTGAGAAAAGTGGGCTTGTTGGAGGGGGTCCATGAAAAATGATCTGATTATTGTGTTAACGACCATAATTGACGAGCCCACTAAGAAAACTGTAGGGACGAAGAATTCCTGATGGAATGGGAGTATCGGTTCCAAAACTGAGCCTGCGGAAGCGGATAATGCAATCCTGATACCTGGATTGATCATGATAAGGACCATCATACCAAGGAGCAGGAGCATTGGCATCATCATGGAAGACATCGCGTCTGCCTGAGCGTCTCCCCCTGCCTGTGGTGAGGTCATGCCCTCACGATGTGAAGGAATGAGAATAACGCTTCGGTGAGATGTATGTATTGGAAGTCTAAGTGAGGGTGTTTCCGCAAACTACGCAAATAGAAGTGCCGATGCCAACTTCAACACCACATGCAGGACACTTGTTGGTTTTACTATCCTGGGCTTCTTCTTGTTCTTCTTCTTCGTTTTCTGTTTCTTCACCTTGGGCGTTCTCTGATTTCTCTTCTACTGCATCATCGTCCTCATTCGAGCTCTCATCCAGATTTTCTTCCACCTCAATTTCTTGCTTAGAGTCGACTTCGTTCATTTCTTCGATCGCTTCTTCCGAGGGGGCTTGAATGGCTATATTCTCCTTTTCTGCCCACTCAGGCCTGTTTGGTTCTTCGTCTACCTCATCACCGAATGTAGCACCATGGAAGTCTTGAGCGTCGGAGACCTTGTACTCTGCTTCGGGGTCCCCTTGTATTGTGTACAAAACTTCGATTCGTTCATCCTTCTGAATCCTCCCAATTGCCCAAGTTACTTGGGTTCCGTCTCTAGCTGATTCCTTTGTTGTAGATGCGTCTCTCTCTCCGTCTTTATCCGAGCGTATTTGTGATTCCTCAATGGTAAAGGTACCAGGAACAATATCATGCAAGGCCAAGTCATCTAGAGCGCTGTCAGAGTTGTTGTGGAACATTAGCATTATTTCATACTGGCCTGGCTTTCCTCCGGGAAATACTTCCTTGCCTGTGCTAATCTTTCTCCTCTTGTGAACTACTCTCAACATCGGGGGGCGTTCGACCATCCTAGTTGCAACTGGGCCGAACCTCTCGGAGCTGAAGTCTACCTTAATTGGCGCGACCAACTTCTCATTCCTTGGGGAGGGGTCAGGAGCCTCAAGAGGGTATCTGATTACCATTGTTTTTCCCGGCATTAGGCCAAGAGGTGCTGAAGTTCCAACAGTGATCCTCAGACTATGTCCTTCGGCATCCGGAGAAACGTGCTTTTCTTCTAATTGGGCCCCCTTCACCACATCGATTCTGTATTGGTCTTCATTCAGCTCGGTACCCTCCATCTCAATAACAACATCTTCCGTTGCTGGTGTTTCGAATATCCCAGGAATGTCGTCCAAGATTCTAATTACGTTAATTTCTGAAGTTCCGGTGTTTTCTAGAGTAATGGCTGCGTCTACATTAGAAGTAATGTACGACTTGATTCTTGATTTGTCGAATCTCTTCTGAAGGACTGAGTCAAGAACTGTCAGTTGCTGTTCTTTTAATTCCACGGTTCCGGTAGATTGGACAGATACTCTCGGGAGAATGGAAAATCTAATTTCTTGTGTGAAGCTAGGCTGTTCTTCGGATTCTACTCTCTTGACCATTGAGTCCCATTTCCCCTCGGGAGGGACATCTTGCCTTATGTCTGAGACGTCGAGAATGGGATCTTCGCGCCCTATCAGGCGCACTGTAGCTCCCGATAGAGAGACAACGAAAGATGACTTGTTTTCAAAAACGCAGGTACAGTTCCAGACTCCTGGCCTGTCATCCTCTTCTGCGTTAACATAGGAAAACTGTCTGCCGGACCCGTTAACTCTGTCAAATCTTGCTCTAGATACCGTAGCTTCGGCAGAATAGGTAGCTGATGTTACTCCGGCATTTATCCTATCCACGGAGTCCGTTTTTACCTTTCCAGAAACAGAAAGAGTCCTCGTTTCCCCGATGTTCAACCTACCTATATCCCACACAATTGAGTCCTGTTCTATACCATACAAGCTATCTTCGGGAAGGATGAATGAGTCAGGGATTGTTCTTTTCACCTCTACATCAACAAGAGGAACGGGCGAGACATTCTCAATCTCTATTGTGATATCTATGTCTTGGGGATTTGTGGAATAAACTAGTGAAACACTAGGTTCCTCACCTCTAGATTTCTCCGTATCTATGCTTTCCTTCAGAATTAGCATCCTCGGACCCGAAGCAGTGTAAGGAATTGCAGCTTCTTCCGTTGGATCTAGTTCTTTTACTGATGAAATCTTGTCTCCGAAGTCAGTAGATTCAATTGACTCTAGATGGACCTCTATATCCCATGCTCTGTGCTTCTTACTAGAATTTCTAAGAATTAGCTCTCCATCGATAAACTGTTTTCTTATTGAGCCATCTGGATTCAGAACTGTCTTCTCTGTCTCACTAAGAGTCGCATGTAGCTTGTCTCCCGGGATAGAGTCGACCTCAGATGCGTTTCTTAGGAATGGGGATGGTCTAGATTGCGCATTTGGATCCGTTTGTTGAAACTCTGATTCCCTCACCAGGCCAAACGCATCTATGGCTTGGGCTACTTCTGAATTTTCTCGATCTTCATTACTTTCCATAATTGGGAGTTCGCCCCCAAGTACTTCATCGGATTCTGGAGATTCATCTTGAAATAGGGATAATGAGTCTGCCAAGGAGTCTATGTCCATTATCCCATCATCTTCAGGAGATTGGGTTTGATCCTCCAAACCCGGGGGCAGGGGAGGGGGGATTTCCATCGGGAGAGGAGGGGCTGGGTCTTCCTCTCCTGTACCATCTCCGGGAGGC
>MDSZ01058604.1_pt1 | contig 27381 bp, 26 predicted proteins | sample 811201 | NCBI WGS metagenome assembly MDSZ01 (sample SAMN05326647, study PRJNA326480) | marine metagenome | isolation source: seawater | place: Indian Ocean: North | collected 2010 | reverse complement strand
TAACAGGCTAATCTCCGTATCATTCCGCCTCTCCTTAGGACTATAGCTCAGTTGGTTAGAGCGCTACCTTGACATGGTAGAGGTCGGCAGTTCGAATCTGCCTAGTCCTACCACTATCCTTAATTCCTATCCCTAACCATTATATTTTTTATTCTATGGCTCAGCTATTGTCGATATAGGTCTTGGTGCTGCGATTAATCTACAGAAGATTACCATCACCGCCAACAAACACCCCATAAAGAAAGCCAGCAGTACCTTCTGCATTATATCAACTGAAAGGCTGCTATTAGTTATCCGTTCGATCTTGCCTTGTAAGCTATATAGCTGGCCTTTGTCAGATAAATAATAATTATTGGCTAGATTGGTAATGCCGGTTAATGCATCATTGATCTTCATTAGCTTTTCTGTGGTAGCCTGTATAAGCTTGTCTATGGTTTCTTTTTCCAATATGACATCATACTTCTCATTAAAACTAGACTGATAAAATTCTATTTCGGTAATGGTTTCCTGCAGTTGCGCGGATAAGTTAAGTTTTGCTTGAAGCAGATTTTGACGATATTTAGGATCGGCCATTGTGGAGCCAAGTTGCAACAATGAATTCACCATATCTTCGTTATATTGTGGGGCATAAATGGTTTGCTCAGAAGGTGACTTATTGGCTACCATAACACTATCCATATGATTATATTGTTGTTCTCTGAGTTGTATCAGAGCTTCGTCATAGGTTGTTATCATACGTTGTAAACGGTCGCGTTCCCTTTCTAACAATTTCATTTTTGTTGCATGAAATCCACTTGATAAACGGGTGCTTTTATCAATACTCTCTAGCTTGATACCTATTTCTTTTAAAACCGCAAGTTGGTATTTGCTTTCATTGCTTAGTAAGAGTGATAGATCTGCTAAGTTAAGACTAGATTTTGGATCAGTTAATGAAGCTAGCTGAGGCATATCGGCGAATTCCGCCACGGTTTTGGCTAACCTTTGCTGTGTGTCCTCTAGCATATTAATATTTATTAGTATCTCTTGGTCCCCAAAGGAAATAATCTGACTACTAATATGGGGTCTATATAATTTCATTACGCCACGATCGGTTAAGGCTTGTTTGGCCCAGGTGTCGGTAATAGCGGTTAGGATTTTTGTGGCTTTTCCCATATTACCTTGCACTAATTTTAAGTCTAAAGACAAGGTGATGTTAGTTTTTGAGTGCCTCTGAAGAGAAGTGGTATAGGTCTCTATAGCATCATTAAATTCAGCAACAGATAAACCTTTGTCCAGTTCTGCAAGATCTGAAATAAGAGCTTCCAATTGCGCAGACCCGGAAAAATTGGGCGTAAGAGTTAAAGCTTGCGAAAAATCGGCGTAATTTATTTCACTATCTATATGGCGGTCGTATACAGAACTTAGTACGGGCTCTGATAAGAGTTCCATTGGCGAAAACTTGGCGCCATTAGGATAAACGCCCTCATTAGCACCCTTAAAATTAAAATATATTTGCATTTGCGCCTGAGCACTTTTGTTTAAGGTAAAACCACCCAGTTGATAGATCGTTATAATCAATGCGCTTAGGCAGCCTAACAATAATATATACCATTTATTACGCCATAATGGTTGTAAAATTTGATGCAGATCAATCTCATCCGTAATTGTTGATTTTGTATACTCTTGCCTTCCATCCATGATGACTTTTCCTAAGGTTGCTATGCTTGAAGTGACACTATCTTCTGGGTTTTAATTGCCCCTATGGTCAATAAATAAAATGACATAATGATAATATTAGTAAAAAAAATTGATTTTGGTATTTTTTATATAAAAAAATAGTTATATGCAGGGGCAGAATACACTTAACTGCAATGACATATTGATCTTTAAGAATCGATCCTGCATTGAAATATAAATCGGACGTTGTTAACATCGCCGACCTTATTCTGGCTTTTTTTGCAGAGCAATATGATCCCTAATTCACCTTTAGCCTATACATTTCGTATCAGCCTGCCGGTTATGTTTGGCTATTTGCCTTTAGGGATTGCTTTTGGCATTTTATTTGTAGATTTGGGTTACCACTGGTTGTTTGCTGGCCTAATGGGAATTATCGTCTTTGCTGGTGCAGCACAGTTTTTGGCTGTGGGTTTGTTGGCCAATCAAGCTGGATTAGTAGAAGTATTTACCGCTACTTTTTTGTTAAATATTCGCCATATATTTTATGGTTTATCATTAATCGGTAAATTGCAAAATAAAGGCTGGCAACGTTGGTATATCATCTTTGGTCTTACTGATGAAACCTATGCTCTACATACGTCGACTCAAATACCTGCAGAAATAAATCCGACTAGTTTTAAACTTTTACTGACAGCATTAAACCAAAGTTATTGGGTGCTTGGATGTAGCATTGGAGGTTGGTTAGGAGGACAAATTACCTTTCCAACGACTGGCATAGAATTTGTGCTTCCTGCTTTATTTTTGGTGCTGGCCATCGAGCAGTATAAAGTGGTGCGTAAACCTTGGTTATTTGTTGTAGCTCTAGCTATTGGTTTAGGCACTTTGTTATTGATAAGTCGCGAACATATGCTTTTGATCTCCTGTGTACTGGCTTTGACGCTCTTGCTAATATCCAAAGGGGTGCGGCAATGATAGCCAATATAGATTTACTTGTGGTTATGTTGGTTATGGCTGTTGCGACCTTCCTTACGCGGGCTCTGCCATTTATGTTCTTGTCTAGGGCTTCAGGGCATCCATTGTTAAATTATTTGGGTGACTATCTCCCCCCTATACTAATGGTGTTGCTAGTTGTATATAGTTTTAAAAATGCAGATGTGGTGTCAGAAAACTTCTTGCCAGAACTAGTAGGTTTGTTTGCCACCATGCTATTACACCTACTTTGGCGCCAGCCGTTGGTTAGTATAATTGGTGGCACTGTTCTTTATATGTCACTAGTGCAGACTGAAATATTGACGCTAGTCTTGTAGCTAAAAACCTGAGTATTTAGCTGAGATCCCAATACAAGAATGATAGAATTGATTTGATTGCTAACCTTGAAGGATTGAGACATGGTTTCAGAACATGCCACGCAAGTATTGCGTGAGTTAGGCGTATTGCAGCGGGAAATGGAAAATGTGGGTTTATGGAGTGATCTATCACCTTCCGATGAGGCAATGATGAGCAGTCAACCTTTTTGTTGTGACACTATGAGCTTTACCAATTGGTTGCAATGGATTTTTGTTCCTCGCATGCGTTATATGGTGGAAGCGAATGCTCAGCTACCAAGTAAAAGTGCCATGTACCCAATGGCGGCTGAGGCTTTGGTTGATATGCAGGATGAATCCAAAGGTATTTTGGATAGTGTCAAGCGTTTAGATATGCTGCTCTCAGCATAGAGGTCAGCTTATTAAGCTGACACCCCTTTGCCAATCCATGCGCCAATCAGTAAAGCTGGTATAAAGACCATAGCCTCATTGGGGTTGATAAGGGCATTCACCAATCCTGGCCCTGGACAATAGCCACTTAGCCCCCAACCAAGCCCAAACAAAACTGCACCAATAATTAGACGGCGGTCGATGATGGTGCTGACTGGTAATTGAAAACTATCTGCAAATATAGGCGCTGTTCGGCGTAAGATAAAACGTGAACTGATCAGGGTGACAACAACTGCACCACCCATCACCAGTATCAAGCTTGGATCCCAGTTGCCAAAAATATTTAGAAAGCCTTGCACCTTTACAGGGTTTACCATTTCGGAAACGACTAAGCCGGCACCAAAGATAATACCTGCAATCAGAGCTGTTATAAGACGTTGCATGGATTAACCTCCTAGACCAGTGAACGAACTAAGTATCGTAACGGTAATGATGCCGCTAAGCATAAATACAATCGTGGCAACTATCGATCGACTTGCCAATAAGCCTATTCCACATACGCCATGGCCACTGGTACAGCCATTACCAATTTGGGTACCTATACCAACAGCTAAACCAGACAAGGCTAGAAGTATTTGAGAGTATCCTTCCCGTAGTTCAAAATCGATTGGAAGAAGTAGATAGCCACCAACCATTAATCCAACCAGAAAGGCTAGTCGCCAATTACGTTCAGTAGGGTCAAAAGGGTTAAAGATTAAACGATATAGAATGCCACTAATACCAGCAATACGTCCGTTAAATAATAGTAATATTGAGGCACTGATACCAATAAGTATGCCCCCATAGAGAGCTGACATTGGGATTGATTCGAGCACTTGGTAAACCTAATTATTATTGATAGTGGTAGTGATTATATAAGTCGTAATTTTCTATAGTCAATCCTTAAACAGGTATAAAAAATGGACGTTTGTGCATGCAAAGTTTTATACCAAAAATGTAATTTAATCATCTATTAAACAACCACACCTAGATCATAAGTATCTTTAGTTTGGTCTTAAAAACTAGAGTCAAATGGGTAAATATTTTATAACCACTTTATTTCCTCGTATTTCATGAACTAAACATAAATAAATTTTGTCCAACAGCTCTACATACGGCCAAATTCATGCTATTTTTAGGGGTTGAATGGTGACTATTGCACAGATTCAAATTTACTGCTTATTAAATGGTGAAATTGAGTTGTTGATGCGCTGAAGGATTTAATTACATGCCCAAACGTGATGATGTTGAAGATATACCTATGTTAAAGCCAGATTCTGATGAAATTCAGGCTTTTCGTGGTGGCGCAAAGCAATCTAAAACTGATACCCAACAGACCACAAGTTCAACGGTGCAAAGGGAGGCGTCCATTCATCCCACACCAGCAACTGCCAAGGCTGCTAGTGATGATAATGGTTCCCCAAAACGTCAGTATGGAAAATGGTTTTCTTGGCTATTGGTAGTGATGGTGGCTGTATCGTCTATTTGGTGGATGCATAACCGCATCGTTGATATGGAAGATATGCTAACTGTTTCAAGGGGTGAATTAGGTCATGCTCGTAAGCGCATTGGCGAATTGGAAGCTTTGGTAGTGGCCACAGATGTTAGTGCCAACAAATCTGGTACCGTAGTCCAGGCGCAAGTTAAATTACTTGATGACCGAGCTAAGGAGCGTAATAAGTTTGTTGATTCGGAGATAGATAAGTTGTGGGGTGTGGCTTATCGCACTAATAAGCCAGCCATTTTAGAAAACCAAAAGGCCTTGGAAAATAATAGTGTGGGTATTAAGCAGCACACAGAACAGTTGGCTGCCCAAACTAATTTGATAGAACAACAGCAAGAACTAATAGTAGGTCAGCAAAAAAGTGTTGCCAATGTGGTTGCTGAAAATAAGCAATTACTAACTGATTTATCACAGCAAGCTAAAGATCTGACACAGGCTCAAACAGCACTTCAGACCTTGGAAACCAGTTTAGGGAAGAGCCTAGCGGCGGTTAAAAATTTGCAAACCGATAGTGGTGATTTAAAAACCAATGTCGATGAAATTCAGCAATCTTTAATTGAAATTAGGGCTACCAGTGAGGTGTTGCAAGATAGTTTATCCACAACCCTTGCTAAGGTTAATTTAACCAGCGAAGTGGCACTTCAGAATGGTGAACTTAGTCAACAGAACAGTGAATCCGTGGCCGCATTACGTGCTCAATTAACTAGACAAGAAGAGCAAGTGTTAGGGCAGGCAGTTGCTGATATGGCACAGATGAATCTTGTGGTTGATGAAATCCAATCTGAACTCTCAATGTTACAACGTCAGATACGCGTGGTTGGCGCCATGGAGCAAACCACGGCTCAGCTAGATGAGCGGGTCTACCTGGCTGAACAATCAATGGATTCAATTATCACTTTCCGGCAGGAAACCAATAGGAAGTTGGATCAGTTAGCGACACAAATTCGTAACTTGCAGTATTAGTCGTTGCCGTCTTGAATATCAGTCTGTTAATAGACTGATTTAGTATTAAATTATGTCGCCATAGCTGCATTGCTTAAGATTTTATGTAGTTGTGGCGGTAATTTCTAGATAAGTATTTTCTAAACTCTCAGCATTATGGGTAAAGTGCTCTAAGATCACTTGCTTCAATGCTTTTGTGGCAGGCAGTTGCTGGGCCTGGCGTAATTGCATTAGAGCGATACGGCGTTGGATTTTTCCTTGCCCTAAGACCCGAAACGCCAAGTGGCTATTATTTTCTGGAAATGCTAACCAAGGAAGGGTGGTAATACCTGCGCTGGCGCTAAGTACCGCCTCAAGGGAAGCCATATTGGCAATATGCATAGAGGCTTCGGTAAACGCGTGAGCCTCAGTGTTGTGAATTAAGGGTGTGGTGCCATTACGCAATAAACGGTGCTCGGTAATCTGCTGCCAGTCTATTGCTTCGGCTTGCATACAGGGGTGCTCTTTTACCCCAACTAAACCAACCGTATCCCGACAAATTTCTAGATGGGCAATATCAGGTTCATGTTGCCAAATGCTGCTAACTGAAATATCAATTTCGCCGGCGAGCAACTTAGCGCGTAAATTATCCCCGTTATCATCTTGAACTTGCAGTTCTACCAATGGATAAAGCTGCATAAAACGGCGCATAATATGGCTTAAAAAATGTCTAGCAACAGAGGGCAGCACACCTAATCTCACTGTGCCTGTCTTAGCTTGGGCAACTTGTAAGGCGCTTGTTAAGGTGTTTTGGTATTGCTGGTAGAGGTTTTTTGCTTGTGGCAGGAAGTTATTACCAAAAGCCGTTAACTGGCCAGACTTTTGTTTATCAAACAGCTCCGCTCCAAGTAATAACTCTAGCTGTTTAATCGCCAAGCTAACAGCTGGCTGTGAACGACATAATATTTGTGCAGCACGGCGGAAGTTACCGCACTCGGCAACGGTGATAAAGGTTCTGAGATGAGCAATCTTGATATCAGGAAGCATAGAAGTATTTAAACAAAACTTATCAAAATTAACAATCAATTAATTATTATTATCATGCGAATAGAATTAAAATCATTTACTATTCGCTTAAATGTATTTAATCAATAGGGATAAACAGGATATCTGTATGGCACAAATTCAGAACAATTATATTGCTGGCAAGTGGGTAGCTGGTATAACTAGTATTGAAAACCGCAACCCGTCCAATCATGCCGAAGTAATAGGTGAATTTGCCCAAGCATCGTCTGCGCAGGTGCAGGAAGCTTTAAGTGCTGCTAAACAGGCGCAACTTGTATGGCAAGCAACGGGCTTGGAAGCACGTTTGCAAGTGCTTCAAGCCATTGGGGATGAAATGATTGCCCGCTGTGATGAGTTGGGTAAATTGTTGTCCCAAGAAGAAGGCAAGCCATTTGCCGAGGGTAGGGGTGAGGTATACCGTGCAGGACAGTTTTTCCAATACTATGCTGCCCAAGTCCTACGCCAAATGGGGGAAACAGCTGACTCCGTTCGCCCAGGAGTAGAAATTGAAACTCGTCGCGAGCCAATGGGAATAGTAGCCATTATTAGCCCTTGGAATTTTCCCACTGCCACGGCGTCATGGAAAATAGCCCCTGCTTTGGCTTTTGGTAATGCCGTTATTTGGAAGCCAGCTAACCTGACGCCAGCAAGTGCCGTAGCTTTAACCGAAATTATCGCTAAACAAAACCTTCCAGATGGATTATTTAATCTGGTTATGGGCTCTGGCTCTGAGGTCGGTGAACAACTGATTAATAGTACTGAAGTGGATGCCATTAGTTTTACTGGCTCATTGCAGGTCGGCCGCCGTATTGCCCAAGCTGCTGCTGGCAACTTAACTAAGTTTCAGTTAGAAATGGGCAGTAAAAACGCGCTTATTGTGCTTGATGACGCTGATCTAGATATAGCTGCCGATTGTGCCGTAGGGGGTGCTTTTGGGGGTACAGGTCAAAAGTGTACAGCTTCATCACGCTTAATCGTGACAGAGGGTGTGCATGATGCTTTTGTGGAAAAAGTAAAACAGCGTATGGCAAATCTAAAGGTCGGCGATGCTTTGGCAGAGGGTGTCACCATTGGTCCAGTGGTTGATGCCAAGCAATTGCAGCAAAATCGAGATTATATGAAACTTGCTGAGGACGAAGGTTGTGAACTGGTGTGTGGTGGTGAGATTGATGATAGCCAAGGTTATTTTATGACCCCAGCGTTATTTGTTAATACCACTAATCAGATGCGTATTAATCGCGAGGAAGCTTTTGCTCCCATCGCTTGTGTTATAAAAGTGGCTGATTATGAAGAGGCATTAGCCACATTAAATGACACTGAATATGGATTAACGGGGGGTATTTGTACGCAATCACTTAAGTATGCCTCCCACTTTAAGCGCCACGCTAAAACGGGTTGTGTAATGGTGAATTTGCCAACGGCGGGAACAGACTATCATGTACCTTTTGGTGGCCGTAAAAACTCCAGCTACGGTTCCCGTGAACAGGGGCAATATGCAGAAGAGTTTTATACTGAGGTGAAGACCAGTTATATCAAAGCCTAAAACCTTAAATGCTTAGTGTTGGTGTTATCATAGAGATTTAATATGACCAAAATGATGATGATTGATGGCTTGCAATATAGTCAGTGGAGTCGAGAGGTGTTTGAGCAGATGCGCTCAGGTGGCCTTAGTGCTGTGCATGTCACTATTGCTTATCATGAAATGTGTCGCGAAACTTTGCAAAATATAGGGGCTTGGAACCGTCTCTTTGCGCAGCATGATGATTTGATTATGCCAGTGCATACGGCTGCAGATATTGACATGGCCCATCAACAAAATAAGGTGGGGATTGTTTTTGGTTTCCAAAACTGTTCACCTATCGAAGATGATATAGATTTAGTACAGATCTTCCATCAGTTAGGTGTACGGATTATGCAGCTAACCTATAACAATCAAAGCCTATTAGCTTCAGGTTGCTATGAGCCCAACGATGCGGGTATTTCCCGCTTTGGTAAAGTGGTAATCGATGAGATGAATCGCGTGGGCATGGTGATTGATATGTCCCATAGTGCTGAAGAGAGTACTATGCAGGCCATTGCTCTTTCCCAGCGACCGATTGTTATTAGCCATGCCAACCCTAGCTTTTTTGAGCCTGCTAAGCGTAATAAATCCAATCGTGTACTCTCGGCTTTGGCAGAGAGTGGTGGGTTATTGGGATTTAGCTTGTATCCTTTCCATCTGCAAGGTGGCCCCGATTGCACTTTAGATAGTTTTTGTAATATGGTGGCAGATACCGTGGATTTGATGGGTATTGATCATGTTGGTATGGGTAGTGACCTATGCCTAAACCAGCCCTTGTCCATACTTGAATGGATGCGCAATGGGCGTTGGAGCAAACAGATGGATTATGGAGAAGGCAGTGCAACTAATGCCGCCTGGCCAAAGTCCTTAACTTGGTTTGAAAATAGTGCTGACTTCCCAAATATTGTTGCGGGTCTGCAACAAAAAGGCTTTAATGCAATAGAAGTTGAGAAAATAATGGGTGGTAATTGGTTAGCGCTCTGCCGTTCGGGGTTTGGTCCTCAGAGTGGCCAAGACTGAGCTTAGCTCAACGATAATCGGGGTAATATATAATGCAAAATATAGCCTTGCGACCTCCTGCTCTAGTCATGGATTTGAATCGACTTGGAGCGGGTTTTGCCAGCCGCCTAAGTTTTATGCGGACACTGATGCGTAACATGATAGGCAACGATTGGCAGATTAAATACAGTCGTTTTGATCTAGATAACGATGGCTACGGTCATGTCGTGTTTGATATTCAAACCCCGAGTAGTCATTTAAGCTTTGTGGTGTTTTCACAATATCTAGCCCCTGACGAGCGTGACGATCGTGTTATTGCCGACCAATGGGATCTGACCATGACCCTGATGGAGGGTGATGTTGATGAGTTAACCTTGGCTAAACTTGCGGCTAATGTGCCATTGCAGGAAGCCGGTCGGATTGATGCGCGTTGTATTTGTTTATCCCGCGCCAATCGAAGCGCCAGAATTTTTAATGAGGTCTTAGATAATCTGCGTCAAGGCCGCCAGCCTGATGTCCAGCGTCTGGCTGAAGTAGGTTACTTATATCGTACAACAGCGGTTTATGGATCGGGTAAGTTTGGCGCTTGCGATTGGGATAAAGTAATCAAACAGCATCCAGATTTGGCCAGTCCTTTCGCTAGTGAAATGCTAGTTTGTTATTTGTTACGCCAGTTTAGTATTGATCAGCTCCATCATTTGGTTCACCAAGAAGCCTACCCTGATGCCGTTGATATGGATGTAGATGTGCAACGCTATTTGGGTATCGGTAATTCTACTGGCTTAGGTATGGCGCCTTGGTTAGTAAACCACCCACAAATTACTGCACAATGGGTTTTGCAGCGTGAAACTGCCTTCGCTCGTGTCCTTAGTATGCCGGCTACAGCGCCCAAGATCAGTCAACTGCAAGAACTTATGGCAAGAGCATGTCAGCATGTGCGCGAAGTAAGTACCCTTGATGCTTGGCAGGCCAACAATAATAGACTGCTTTTAGCAGACTTAGAAAACCTCAATGATTGGTTCAATAGTGCGTCTACCGAGGTGCAAGATTGGCAGCAAATACATGCATGGGCAGAACAGCATTATAGTCTCGAAGCACAGGAATTATTGATTAATCTAATGTTGGAGTTATATCCCGATATAGTCGATAGCCTAGCTCAAAACATGGCCATAGCGGAATCGCTACAATATGACCCAACAGAGTCTGCTCAGCGTTTAGCTGATGCCATTAAACACACCTATGATTGGGTATTTGATTACAACTTTAATGACCCAGAGCAAGTAGCTACTTTTTGGTATTATTCCCAAAACAAAGTTGAACCAAGACTAGGTAAAGTAGGCGTTGATGCCGGTGCAGAGCTACAAATGTTTTTGGGTATTGCCAAGGCAGTACAGGACTGTCATACAGACCTAGAAGCATTGTTGCATGCTGATTTGGATGCAACTGTAGCTGATTTTCTCTTGCAGTATCCAAGCCACCAGGGCATTGTGGCGCGCATTGCCACAATGTCCCAGACAACCTACGGAGAAATACGTGCCAACTTGCTTGAGGAAAGTGTTCTCCCCATGCATTTGCTGCGCGCTAAGCTAGCCTTTTTTGGGGTGAGTAAATTTGATCCTAAATCAGCTCTATGGGTGCGTAATACTATGTTCCAAGGGGCACCATTAGTATCGGAGATAAATACCAATGGCTTCGATGACTGGTCTTTTCCCGTAGCGCCTGACCTTGCCTTTACACCGGAGGCGGCTAGTGGCTGATTCTGTGGCGCTATCGGCCAATGAAATTAAGTTTATGATCAAGCGCAGTGTTGAGGGCCTTGGTTTTAGTCCTGGCGATCAACTTGGGGCAGGTATGCGCGTGGCAACTTGTTATCAATATGGTTTGGTGGATGATAAAACCATACATAATGCCCTAGACTCCCTGCTTCCTGACGTACAAGCACCTAAGGTTATAGAACATGGTGACGAATGGGTCTTTGATGCTCAAGGGCAATCTAGTCTGGTACAAGCGGAATTGGCTTTTGGGGCAGCTATGTCCCATGGTGTAATGTCTATTCGTTTACGCAATACATCACAGGGCGTATTAGTGGCGCCAATGCTCATGACATGGTTAAGCAAACCGATGAATCAACCGCAAATGCGACAAGACTTATCATTATATTATGTGCACCATGATGGTTCGCAGCGTTGTTTGGCGATGACAGCCAATGGCAGTCTGCTGGGGCTTTATGAGCCACATAGGGCCGTTGTTGCAGAAGATGAAGTGTTATTACGTGTAGATGAAAAGGCTATTGATGGTAATTTATTGGAATCTGCCAGTGATCTAATACGCCAGCGTGAAGCTTGTCTTGATAAGGGTATTTCTTTGTCAGCCACCTTGGTAATGCGATTAAAGGATTTAATGATGGATTCATTTGTACCTGAATCCGATCAATCGCGTGCTAGTGGGGCTGGCCCAGGTTAGTACTTTTTAACTAATTATTAATGCCACTGTGCTAGTGGGCTGACTTAATCAAATCAAGTTTTGCTTTATGCGAGAGTTTTTTGATTGCAGCTTCGCGTTTTGAGGCACTAGCTCGATCTGGATGTAATTCCTGATAAACCATAGTATTGGCAGGGTCGCTGCGAAAAAAGCGAGCCCCTAGTTTGGGATTATTTTGGTGCTCATCAAGACGCCTTTGTGGATCTGTGGTAATACCTGTGTAGAGTTTTCCCGAAACTGTCTCTACCATATATACCCACCATTGCTGGGTGTCTGTGGATGTTGTGCTCATTACGTAATCTAGTGAAAAAGAGTATAATACGAAGCATAGTTTATCCGCTTACTGGTCATTATGCAGCCTGCTATTGAATCCTTACAAACGCTTTCCGATTTATTTAATCAAGTGGACGGTCATTATCGTATTTTTGATATTGGCTGTCGGCTGAAAAAACTATCGACAACCGAGTTTTCTGCCTTTGAAAATTCACAAAAACCGTATCCCATGCCTTGGCTGCGTCATGCATGGGTCGGTATTTTACTATGGCAGAATGATCGTCAAGAAGCGGCACCGACTATTTGGTTTTTAAAGTTCCCCTTGGATGAGCAAGGTTATTTAATTCAAGCAGCCCGTGATGAATTTCTTAATCAGTTGTTAGAAACCATAGGCACCAATATGCTAGATCAACAGGAATCAGCGGCCATTGGTGATAAGTTACAACATAGTAATTTAGCCTTTACGCCTGATCAGGAGCGCATGGCGGCCTTTAATGCCTGTGCCCGGCGGGTACTTAAACAACCAGCCTCTGCGTATTATTCAGCAGTGCGTGATTATATATTGTCTGGTAAGCCAAGTGATGAGTGGCAGCAACTTGGGGTACAAGGATTTGCTGATTTAGTGCAGCGCTTAGAAGATGATGATAGCTTAGTTACAGCCGTGAGTATGGCTGTGGCGACATTACCCAATCCAGTGCTAGTGAATCTAGCCATTCAATGTGAAAATGTTATCTTGCCATACCAGCTAAGCCAAGCTTTATTGCAACGTGGTCAGCAAACTGACGATGCAGGGGAGCGCATTGCTTGCCTGCGTGGGGTAAGCCAAGGGCCAAATAGTAAAGAACGTCAAACATGGTTGCTACAAATTTTGTCGGGTAGCGAAGCAACAGATGTGGAGTTGTTAGCTGTGGTGGTGAGTAAATGTCAGGCTGATTTAGCTGAAGATGGTGTGTTATCAGCTTTCCTTGAGGCTTGTGCTCCCGATCAGGGCGTATTTAATGCCCTAGTAGGGGAGCTAATGTATCAACAAGACTTGCGCCGGGCTATTTTAAACCTACTACGTAGTCCCCAGCGCAGTGACCGTTTGGCACAAGCTTTCGGTGAGTTATTACAGGCGCAAACCAATGCCTAAGTTGAGAAGTGTTTAGGCCGGCTTGCCATTACCTTGGGCGCTAAAATGCTGGCCAGTAACCCCTTTGCTGTCTGGCCCCATCAAATAATGATAGACGGGCATAATGTCCTCAGGTGCCGGAACAGTGGCTGGGTCTTCTCCAGGATAGGCTTTAGCGCGCATATTAGTGCGAGTCGCCCCAGGATTAATAACATTAACCCGAATATGACTAATATTCTCAAGTTCAGCTGCCAGAATCTGGGTTAAACCCTCAGTGGCGAACTTGGAAACACTGTATGCCCCCCAATAGGCTTTGCCCTGATATCCCACAGAAGAACTAGTGAAAATAATGGCCGCGTCGGCAGACTTTTCCAACAGTGGCAGGAGTGCTTGGGTCATCATAAAAGTGGCATTTACATTGACCTGCATAACCTGTTGCCAAGTATGTGGCTCATAATGACTAATAGGGGTACGATCACCTAGGATAGAAGCATTATGGAGCAGGCCATCTAGGTGGCCAAACTCAGTTAATAGAGTTGTGGCCATGGCGTCATAATCTTCGGCAGTGGCACTTAATAGGTCAAGGGGATAAATGGCTGGCATGGGATAACCATGAGCTTCTATCTCGTCATAGACAGACTCCAGCTGTTGTACATTGCGCCCAACCAAAATAACTGTTGCGCCCAAGGCGGCATAGGTTAATGCGGCTGTTCGACCAATGCCTGCATTGGCACCAGTTACAACAATATTACGTTGGGCGAGGCAATTGGCTGGCGCTTGATAGTCAAACATAAATCACATTCCCAAGAGTCAAAAGATCAATTGCTAACGGCTGGTTTGGTGGCGTAAACCATATAGTTAACATCTACATCCTTGGGGTTAAGTTTGTAAATTTTGGTTAACGGATTATAGGTCAAACCGGTCATGTCATGGCTGTGTAAGTCAGCAACACGCATATAGTCATGCAATTCTGATGGCTTGATAAATTTACTATGCTCATGGGTGCCTTTGGGGAGAATATTTAACACATACTCAGCACCAATAATGGCAAACAAAAAGGATTTTGGGTTGCGATTGATAGTGGAGAAAAACACTTGCCCGCCAGGTTTTAGTAATTTCGCGCAAGCCGCGATAACTAGGCTCGGATCTGGCACATGTTCAAGCATTTCTAGACAGGTGACCACATCATATTGTCCCGCTTCCTCTTCGGCTAATTGCTCCGCGGTAATTTGCCGATAAGTAACATCAACACCCGACTCTAAAGCATGTAATTGGGCAACTTTTAAGGGTGTTTCTCCCATATCGATACCAGTAACAGTGGCGCCGCGTTGAGCCATGGCTTCGGCAACTATGCCACCACCGCAGCCAATATCGGCTACTTTCTTGCCATGCAAAGGTGCCCGTTCATCAATCCAGCCAACACGTAATGGGTTGATATCATGCAATGGCTTAAATTCACTTTCTCGGTCCCACCAACGACTAGCCAAAGCTTCAAACTTGGCGATTTCTGCTTCATCAACATTGTTCATAAAGGGCTATATCCTGGTCTCGTTTTATCGAAGCTTTAGTATAACCCTTTCAGCGCTCTAGAGCACCTAAATAGCCGACTTTTTCCAGCGGCGAAAATTAGGTCTAGGAGAGCACTTGTGCTATCATTGAGGTTTGTGTAGCTCGCTGAATTAGGTGGGCTAATTGACCCAACGCAGGCTTTTATAGAAGAGCCATACGGACAAGGAAATTCGTTTAGTTATGAATGAAATAGCTAAAGAAATCTCACCAATAAATATCGAAGATGAGCTCAAACAATCCTATTTGGATTACGCCATGAGTGTGATTGTTGGGCGTGCACTGCCCGACGTTCGCGATGGCCTAAAACCAGTTCACCGGCGTGTGCTTTTTGCCATGCACGAATTGAACAATGATTGGAATAAAGCTTACAAAAAATCAGCGCGTGTGGTGGGTGATGTAATAGGTAAATACCACCCTCATGGTGATTCCGCTGTATATGAAACTATTGTTCGTATGGCGCAACCATTCTCCATGCGTTATACCTTGGTTGATGGCCAAGGTAACTTTGGTTCTATCGATGGCGACTCAGCGGCAGCCATGCGTTACACCGAAATCCGTATGGATAGGCTGTCCCATGATCTACTTGCTGATCTAGAAAAAGATACCGTTGATTATGTGCCCAACTATGATGGCACAGAAATGATCCCTGAGGTATTGCCAACCCGCATCCCGAATTTATTAGTTAATGGTTCATCTGGTATTGCTGTGGGTATGGCCACCAATATACCGCCTCATAATTTAAATGAGGTACTGAGTGGTTGTTTGGCCTTAATCGATAATCCCGATATCGAAATTGATGAGTTAATGGAACATATTCCCGGTCCTGACTTCCCCACGGCGGCTATTATCAATGGTCGAGCAGGTATCGTACAGGCATACCGTACAGGCCGTGGTCGCATTTATTTACGTGCTCGACATCATGTGGAAGAAGATCCGAAAAATGGCAAGCCATCTATCGTCGTAACGGAGCTACCTTATCAGGTCAATAAAGCGCGACTAATAGAAAAAATTGCCGAACTAGTTAAAGAAAAGAAAATCGAAGGTATCACAGAATTACGCGATGAGTCTGACAAGGACGGCTTACGAGTAGTGATTGAATTACGTCGTGGTGAGGTGCCTGACGTCGTTGTGAATAATCTTTACGCCCAAACACAGCTGGAAAATGTGTTTGGTATCAATGTTGTAGCATTGGTTGATGGTCAGCCCAAAACCCTCAACCTAAAACAGATGCTAGAAGCTTTTGTGCGGCATCGTCGTGAAGTGGTGACCCGACGAACTTTATTCGAGTTACGCAAAGCCCGCACTCGGGGCCATGTCTTGGAAGGCCTTACGGTTGCTTTAGCGAATATCGATGAAATCATCGAGACCATTAAAACCTCACCCAATGCTGCCGAAGCGAGACAAAAGCTTCTTGCCCAGACTTGGGAAGCAGGGTCGGTTTTAGCTATGTTGGAAAAAGCGGGCAATGATGCCTGTCGTCCCGATGATTTACCTCCAGAATGTGGTATTCACGATGGTCGTTATCAGTTATCTGAGGCTCAAGCCCAGGCAATATTGGAATTGCGCCTACACCGTCTAACAGGTTTGGAGCAAGATAAACTGGTAGCTGAATATCAAGAGCTGTTGGAACGTATTGCTGAATTATTAGAAATTCTGGGTTCTTCTGAGCGTTTGATGGATGTTATTCGGGAAGAAATTGCCGAAGTCTTGGAGCAGTTTGGTGATCAACGTCGTTCGGAAATCGTCGCTTCTCGCCAAGATCTAACGGTGGCTGACCTGATTCCAGAAGAGGACCTTGTAGTGACCATTTCCCATGGTGGTTATGCTAAAACTCAGCCAGTCAGTGATTATCAAGCTCAGCGTCGTGGTGGCCGTGGTAAAGCGGCAACAGCGGTGAAAGAGGAGGATTTTGTGGAACACCTAATGGTGACCTCTTCCCATGATACGATTCTGTGCTTTAGTAACCGTGGCAAAGTGTATTGGCTACGGGTATTTGAAATTCCGCAAGCTTCGCGCACAGCCCGTGGACGGCCGATTGTCAATATTCTGCCATTGGAAGAGGGTGAACGTTTAACAACGATTTTGCCATTGCCTGAAGGTGGTTATATGGAAGGCCACTTTATCTTTATGGCGACTGAGCATGGCACGGTTAAGAAAACACCTCTGACTGCTTTTGCTCGTCCTCGAACCAGTGGCTTGATTGCCCTTGGCCTTGATGAAGGCGATACCTTAATTGGGGCTACGGTTACCGATGGTTCTCAACATATTATGTTGTTTGCTAGCAATGGCTTGGCCGTGCGCTTTGATGAAGATGACGTGCGCTCTATGGGACGCACAGCCCGCGGTGTGCGGGGTATACGCTTGGCCGAAGGCGCCAAGGTGATTAGTTTGATTATGCCCCAAGAAGGTGGACGTATTCTGAATGCTAGTGAGCATGGCTATGGTAAGCAAAGCCGAGTGGAAGATTATCCCCTGCGTGGACGTGGTGGTAAGGGTGTTATTTCCATGCAAATGTCTGAACGTAATGGTGCTCTAGTCGGTGCCGTGCAGGTATTTGAGGGTGACGAAGCCATCTTGATTAGTGATCAAGGTACCTTGGTGCGGACCAGAACGGATGAAGTTTCTATCTTGGGTCGTAATACCCAAGGTGTGACTTTGATTAAGGTACAAGAAGGCGAAAAACTCGTGCAGGTAGCTCGTGTTGCAGAGTCTGTAAGTGATGATGAAGAGCTTGCAGCTGATGACCAAACGGCAGATACAGAAGGCGCCACAGTCGAGCCAGAGGCAGAAACTAATCCGACCGCTGAAGGTGAAGCTGAACATGAGTAAGCGTGCACATAATTTCTGTGCGGGCCCAGCGGCACTGCCCACAAGTGTTTTACAACGTGCCCAAGAGGAGATGCTGAATTGGCAGAACCGTGGGGTGTCGGTGATGGAAATGAGCCATCGGCACCAATCCTTTATGGACCTAGTAACTCAGGCGGAAGAGAATTTGCGCCAATTAATGCAAATTCCTGACAATTATAAAGTCATCTTTATGCAGGGTGGTGCCACCGCTCAGTTTTCTTTGTTGCCATTAAACTTATTGGCTGACAAAACTCAAGCTGATTATATTGATACAGGTATTTGGTCTAGTAAGGCCATCAAAGCCATGGCGCCTTATGGCAAAGCCAATGTTATAGGTTCTTCGCAACAGCAAGACTATTTGCAGGTGCCGCAGCAAGCTGAACTTAAGCTCGACCCCAATAGTGCTTATGTGCATTATTGCCCCAATGAAACCATTGGTGGGCTGGCTTTTGACTATATTCCCGACACGGGTGAAGTGCCCCTGATTGCCGATATGTCTTCGGTTATTTTATCTGAACCCATTGATGTTAGCCGCTTTGCCATGATCTATGCAGGTGCGCAAAAGAATATTGGCCCTGCGGGTATTACCCTACTTATTGTCCGAGAGGACTTGTTGGGTAAGGCGCGATTTGATACGCCAGGAATATTTAATTACCAGCAGCAATGGCAAAACGACTCCATGCTAAATACCCCGCCAACTTTTTCCTGGTATTTAGCAGCACTGGTATTTGAATGGTTGCTAGAACAGGGTGGCTTGGCAAAAATAGGCGCCACTAATCACGCTAAAGCATCTGCTTTATATGCTGCCATTGATAGCAGTGACCTATTTGTTAACAAGGTGAATAAAGCCAACCGTTCCATTATGAACGTCACCTTTACCCTGGCTGACGATGGTTTGAATAACGTGTTTTTGCAAGCAGCAGAAGCCAATAATCTGCTTAACCTTAAAGGTCATCGAAGTGTAGGTGGTATGCGTGCCAGTATCTACAACGCGGTGCCTATGGAATCTGTTGAAGCTTTGATTGGTTTTATGCAGGATTTTGAGCAACGGCACTGGAGTTAGTATGTCGAAGACAGATAAGAGCCAAGAACAACAACTAGGCTTGTTGCGAGATGAAATTGATAGTATTGATCAGCAAATTCAAAGTTTGATCAATCAGCGTGCAGTTTGTGCCCAACGTGTGGCAGAGGTAAAGCAAAATCATCAAGGTGTTGAAGATGCAGTGTTTTATCGTCCAGAGCGAGAAGCACAGGTATTACGCCGGGTGATGGAACGCAATCAAGGCCCTTTAGATAACGAGGAAATGGCACGCTTATTCCGTGAACTTATGTCAGCCTGTTTGGCCCATGAGAAAACCATGCAGGTTGCTTTTTTAGGCCCTGAAGGTACCTTTACCCAATCTGCTGCCCTTAAGCACTTTGGTCATTCCGTTAATACTTTACCTATGGGCTCAATAGATGAGGTATTCCGCGAGGTAGAAGCTAAATCAGCTCACTATGGCGTAGTGCCTATCGAAAATTCTTCCGAGGGCATGGTAAACCATACTTTGGACAGTTTCCGACAATCTAACTTAGTGATTTGCGGTGAAGTAGAAATGCGTGTGCATCAGAATTTGTTGATCAAGGCGGATACTGATTTAGGGCAAATCAAGCGCATTTACTCCCATCAACAATCATTAGCACAATGTCGAACATGGTTAGATACTCATTTATCCAAGGTTGAGCGTATTGAAGTAAATAGTAATGCTGAGGCAGCCCGTCGCGTGGCCCAGGCCAGTGAAGGCGATGGGCCTGTTGCTGCCATAGCTGGTGCCCTAGCGGCTGACTTATATGGGTTAGATATTGCTTATGCCAATATAGAGGATCAGCCAGATAATACTACGCGCTTCTTGATTATTGGCCATAATAGCGTGCCAGTAAGTGGCCAAGATAAAACCTCTATTCTGGTGATGGCGCGCAATAAATCCGGTGCCCTTTATCATATCCTGGAGCCTTTTCAGCGCCATAATGTCAGTATGACTAGTATTGAATCTCGACCTTCTGGTGCTGGCTTGTGGGGGTATGTTTTCTACATCGACTTTGAAGGTCATGTTGATGACGCTAATGTGCAAGGGGTATTGGCTGATCTAGAAAGCGAAGTAGCCGAATTGCGTATCCTAGGATCCTATCCCCAGGCAGTGTTGTAGTAGACCATGATATATACTAGTGAAAAAGTATTAATTGTTGGCTTGGGGCTAATTGGTGGCTCTTTGGCAGCTGCTTTACGTGATTTGGATAAACACCAGGTTTGGGGTTTTGACGCTGACCCACAGAGTATGGCTCAGGCTGTTGAACAAGGCATTATTGATACTGCCGTTAGTGATTTGCCACAAGCGGTTCGAGACGCTGATATAGTGGTGTTGGCGGTGCCAGTCAAAGCTATCGCTGAGCTGATTAAGAAAATTGCTCCCTATCTTGGCTCCAATACTATTTTGACTGATGTGGGGAGTGTCAAAGGCCATATCGTTGACACGGCCTATAAGGTATTTGGTCAACCTCCGGCTGGATTTATACCTGGTCATCCCATTGCCGGTTCAGAGTGCAGTGGCATTGGTGCTGTGCAACGAGATTTATTTGCTGATCACAAATATATCATTACACCCTTACCTGAAAGTAGCCCCCAAGCTATGGATGTCTTAGCAGAATTGTGGCGGAGTGTAGGCAGTGACATCCTGACCATGGATGTAGATCGCCATGATACGGTCTTGGCAGCGACTAGCCATTTGCCCCATATTTTGGCTTTTTCTCTGGTAGATACCTTAGCTTCTGATGCGGAAAATAAAGATATTTTTCGTTATGCCGCTGGCGGCTTCCGTGATTTCACCCGCGTTTCTGGTAGTGACCCTACCATGTGGCACGATGTATTGGTGACTAATCGTGATGCCTGCCTAAAAACCTTAGATCAATTTACTGATGGCCTGCAGCTGATGCGACAGGCGATTGCTGACGGTGATAGTAATACTATGTTGGGTATTATGACGCGCGCACGGGTAGCAAGACATCATTTCGAAAAATTATTAGCAGGCACAGCCTACACTGGAACTATGAACACCAAGACACATTTTGACGTACAACCTGGCGGTCAGGTGCAGGGACGTATTCGCGTACCCGGTGATAAGTCTATTTCCCATCGCTCAATTATGCTGGGGGCATTAGCCGAAGGCACTACCCATATTAGTGGTTTTCTTGAAGGTGAAGATGCCCTAGCTACCTTGCAAGCTTTTCGTGATATGGGGGTAGTTATAGAGGGCCCTGTTGATGGCAAAGTGACAGTGCATGGTGTGGGTCTGCATGGCTTGCAGGCACCCCCAGGTCCTTTATACGTAGGTAATTCAGGTACCACCATACGTTTGCTGTCAGGCTTATTGGCGGGACAGAAATTTGACGTTGAAATCAGTGGTGATGTTTCCCTTAATGGGCGCCCCATGCTGCGGGTTGCCAAGCCATTACAAGCTATGGGAGCGAAAGTTGAAACCGCTGAAGGTGGCACACCGCCATTAAAAATTACTGGCGGACAGGCGTTAAAGGGTATCGACTATAACTTGCCTATGGCCAGTGCTCAGGTGAAGTCATGTGTATTATTGGCAGGTTTGTATGCTGCAGGGGAAACCCGTGTTACTGAGCCAGCCCCTACTCGAGATCATACGGAGCGCATGCTGCAAGGCTTTGGGTATGACGTAAAGAGTGATGGCCCAAGTCGTAGTTTACTAGGTGGTGGCCAATTACAAGCTGGTGATATCGATGTGCCATCGGATATTTCTTCCGCGACATTCTTTTTGGTAGCTGCTGCCATTACCCCCGGCTCTGACCTAGTAATAGAGCATGTAGGCATGAACCCAACCCGAGTTGGCGTAATCAATATTCTGCGTTTAATGGGGGCTGATTTACAGGTTCTTAATCCTCGCGATGTGGGTGGTGAGCCAGTGGCTGATTTACATATTCGTTATGCGCCTCTACAGGGAATTAATGTGCCTGAAGAACAGGTTGCCTTGGGTATCGATGAATTTCCTGCCTTGATGGTCGCTGCTGCTTGTGCTGAAGGTACCACCACCGTTACCGGTGCGGAAGAATTACGGGTCAAAGAAAGTGATCGTATTCAAGCCATGGTAGATGGTTTACAAATTCTAGGTATTGATATTACAGGTACCCCAGATGGTGCCGTTATTGTTGGCAAGGGTGGTGAGGGTGCTGTGTTTGGTGGCGGTGAAATTGTAACCCACCATGATCACCGTATCGCTATGTCGTTTACCGTTGCTGGTTTGCGTGCTGCGGCACCAATTAAAGTGTTGGATTGTGCTCATGTTGGTACATCATTCCCTGGTTTTGTGAGCCTTGCTGACAAGGTCGGGATGCAAGTTTCTGAATTAGAGGAATAATGACCGTGAGCCTACCCCCGGTTATTGCCATCGATGGACCCAGTGGTTCTGGTAAAGGAGCCTTATGCAAACGTTTAGCACAACGCATGGGGTACCATTTGCTTGATAGTGGTGCTTTATATCGTTTGGTTGCTTTGGCAGCAGAACATCACGGCGTCAGTATGGAAAACGAACGTGCTCTGGCTGATATAGCCGCGCATTTGGATGTGCAATTCCTGCCATCTGATGAAACGGATAAGGTCTTGCTTGAAGGTGAAGATGTTAGCTTGGCTATTCGGGCTGAGGCAGTAGGTATGAATGCTTCTCGCGTAGCTAGTTTAACCTTAGTTAGGCGTGCTTTAGAAAGCCGACAGCGAGCTTTTGCTGAAGCTCCTGGACTTGTTGCTGATGGTCGGGATATGGGTACGGTGGTGTTTCCGCAGGCAATAATTAAGATTTTTTTGACCGCAAGCGCCGAAGAACGTGCCGACAGACGCTATAAACAGTTGAAAAGCAAGGGATTGGATGCTAGTCTCGCAGATATCTTAGTTGATATTAAGCAGCGTGACCACCGGGATGAGAGTCGAACAGTCGCGCCGCTAAGGCCTGCTGACGATGCAGAATTGCTCGATTGTACCCATTTGAGTATTGCTGAAGTAGAGCAAAAGGTGATGACTTTGATACGAAATAGGGGGCTGTGATTATACGGTCTGCTTTTGATTAACCATTGGATAGAGGTGCTCGCCAGTGTTGGGGATGCCGCTATATCGGCCATGCGCAGCTAGAGTATCCAAAAGAGTTTGAGCATGGGCGAAAGTTTTGCTGACCTGTTTGAAGAAAGCTTACAACAGGTAGAGATGAAAAAAGGGGCTTTAATTACCGGTGAGGTAATTAGTATTGATAGTGAAGTTGTCACCGTCAACGTCGGCCTTAAATCTGAAGGTGTGGTTCCACGTAGCCAGTTTGTTAATATTAAGGGCGAACTGGAAGTTGCGGTTGGGGACCATGTTCAGGTTGCACTGCAAGAAGTAGAAGACGGCCTCGGTTCTACTCAGATTTCCCGTGAGCGGGCCAAACAGCTAGAACGCTGGCAGCAGTTGGAACAGCTGCTCAATGCCGAAGAGCCTGTGACAGGTGTGATAACGGCTCGTGTTAAAGGTGGTTTCAGTGTTGAACTAAGTGGTGTACGAGCTTTCTTACCTGGTTCCCTTATTGATACGCGTCCGTTACAGGACACCTCTCACCTGGAAGGCCAGGATCTAGAATTCAAAATTATCAAACTTGATGTTGAACGCAACAATGTTGTTGTTTCTCGTCGCGCCCTGTTAGATGAAGCGAATAAAGCCCAGCGCGAAGAAGTTCTATCCAACTTGGAAGAAGGTGCAGTGGTCAAAGGTTTTGTGAAGAATTTGACCGATTATGGTGCCTTTATCGACCTTGGTGGCTTAGACGGGCTGCTGCATATTACAGACATTGCTTGGCGCCGCATTAAGCACCCCAGCGAAATGCTGAAAGTGGGTCAAGAAATTGATGTTAAGGTGCTCAAGTTTGATGAAGAAAAGCAGCGCGTTTCTTTAGGCCACAAACAATTACAACAAGACCCATGGAGTAGTTTTGTTGGTTCCTATGCAGTTGGAGACAAATTACCTGCTACGGTTACTACTGTCACCGATTATGGTTGTTTCGCCCGCGTTGCTGACGGCATAGAAGGTCTAGTGCATTCATCTGAAATGAGTTGGATGAAGCGTAATCAGCACCCTTCAAAAATGGTCCACACTGGACAAGAAATTGAAGTCATGATTCTCGATGTAAACAGTGATAAGCGCCGTTTATCTCTAGGTATGAAGCAGTGTAGTGAGAGCCCATGGGTAGCCTTCTCCAAACAATATGCTGAGGGTGATAAAGTTTCAGGCAAGTTAAATTCGAAAACTGACTTTGGCTTGTTTATCGGTTTAGCAGATGGCATTGATGGCTTAGTTCATATTTCTGATATTGATTGGAATCGCAGTGATGAAGGCTTATTACAAGACTTCCAAAAAGGCGAAGAAATTGAAGCGGTCATTTTATCTGTAGACACGGATCGTGAGCGTGTCGCACTTGGTATTAAGCAAATGGTTAGTGATCCATTTAATAGCTTTGCTGATGCCAATAAGAAGGGTAGCGAGGTGACTGCAACCATTACCGAAGTGACTTCTGGTGGTTTAGCAGTGAGCATAGATGCTGGCGTTGCAGGCTTCTTGAAGCGTGGTGAGCTAGGCAATGAGCAGTCCTTATCCGATTTTAATGAAGGTGATCAGATTACCGCTTATGTCGCAAACATTGATAAAAAAGCACGTAGTGTTGCATTATCAATTCGCGGTCATGAAGCAGCGACCCAGCGTGCTCAATTAAAAGAACTGAATACTCAGTCTGTTGATTCTGCAGGCCCGGCCACCATTGGTGATCTGATTAAGGAACAACTGGATAAATAATTAGGCCATGATATGCGTAAATCTGAACTGATAGAGCATTTGGTAGATCGTTTTCACAATTTGCCAGTGCGTGATGTGGAGTTGGCAGTAAAATCCATCTTGGAACACATGACAGAAGCCCTGGAGGGTGGTAAACGGATTGAAATACGTGGTTTTGGTAGTTTTAGCTTACACCACCGAGCCCCCCGTATTGGTCGTAACCCAAAAACGGGCGAATCGGTGGCGTTAGAAGCGAAACGGGTACCACATTTTAAACCAGGTAAAGAGCTGCGCGACGGAGTTGATGCTAGCGCCAAATAGCCAATTATAATGCTTGTTGCTACTTAGCAACATTTGTTTGGTTATTGTGCTCATCTTAATCCTCAATTTACTCCTGAGCTTTCCTTAGCTAGGCTACATGTTCCTCATGTAGCCTTTCAGTTATACTATGGTAAATTTAGTTATCGTTTTTCAAGCTAGTAGCCATAGATATCAAACGAAAGATAGCAAACGACGTAGATACTTAATCCGTCAATAAATGACTAAAATAAAATGTACGTTGCTGACTTTAGCTAAGGATATTGAGGATCGTGATAGATGAGATTTATTAGAGCCCTATTGTTTTTTATTTTGGCAATTGTGGCCTTGATTATTGGTGTTTTATTCAGTAGTCGTAATAGTGCACCTGTGCCACTAGATATCCTTATCTACCAACTTCCGCCTATGAGTATCGCTATTTGGATCCTCATCAGCTTCACTTTGGGCGCCTTAATGAGTGCCCTAGTCTATGGCTTTATAAATCAGCAACATAAACGCCAAAATAGACGTCTATTAAGTCAGGTTAATCGTATGCAGGCCGCGCGAGGAGTGGCCAAGCAACCATGATGGATGGATTATTACTGGTCCTATTTGTGGTCGCTGTTGGCATTGGCTGGTGGTTAGGTAGGCGCTATCAACATCAACTGCAACAACCAGGTGTTGCTGACGAACACTATTATCGTGGATTAAATTATCTTCTAAATCACCAAACTGATGCAGCACTTGATTTGTTTATTGACTCCCTAGAGGTCAATAATCACAATTTAGAAACCCATTTAGCTTTGGGCAATGCTTTTCGTCGCAAAGGTGAAGTTGATAAAGCCATACATATTCACCAAAATCTGCTCAATCGACCTGGTCTGACCCACCAACAGTTGGCCCAAGCTCAACTCGAATTGGCTCATGATTTTGTTAAAGCTGGGCTCTTAGACCGGGCTGAACAGTTATTATTAGAGGGGGCTGGATTTAGTCTTAATAAGCAGGCTTGGGGCACTCTCTTACTCGATATATACCAACGCGACAAAGACTGGCAAAAAGCCTTAGATATAGGCCAACGCTATCAACTACAAAGTATACCTAACTTAGCCCCACGACTTTCCCATTACGCTTGTGAACTAGCTCAAGAGGCCCTTGATCAAGACGATTTTTCAAAAGCCCAAGAATTTCTTGCCCAAGCCACTGAATTAAATTCAAAAAACACGCGTTGCGCTATGATTCAAGCAACCATGGCCATCCAACAAGAAGATTTTGAACTTGGTGGGCAGTTTTTGCGCCAGCTAGTGCAGCAAGATCCAAGTTTGATACCCTTTGTGTTGCCCGCTTTATCACAGTGTTATGCAGTGACGAGTCAACACCAAGACTGGCAGGACTGGTTGCAGGCATGTATGAAGAATAACCCCTCCACTAGTGTGATGTTGGCATTGGCGGATATTCTGCGCCAACAATCAGATGCGGATGCTATGGCATATGTCACCAAAGAATTAGACCAACGTCCCTCAGTAAGGGGCTTTAACTACCTTATTGACCTCCATATGCATAAAGCCAGTGATCAGACTCGTCAATCTTTGCAGTCGTTAAAGGGCTTAACTTTGGCTCTTGAACAAAGTAAACCAAGCTTTCAGTGCAAGCAGTGTGGTTACGCCAGTAATAGCATGCAATGGCAATGCCCCACATGTCATCAATGGGATACGACAAAACCGGTCTATGGACTAAGAGGAGAATAACTTGCAAGTAGATCCAAAAATCATTGTCGCTTTGGACTATGATAATCAACAAGATGCGATGTTTATGGCGCAGTGCCTAGACCCACAAAGATGTCGTCTTAAGGTGGGTAAAGAACTGTTTACCATTGCTGGACCGGAACTTATCAAAAGCCTGCATCAATTGGGTTTTGAAGTCTTTCTTGATCTTAAGTTTCATGATATTCCCAACACCGTTGCCAAAGCCGTATTAGCAGCAGCTAAACTTGGCGTATGGATGGTAAATGTCCACGCCAGTGGTGGCAGTGAAATGATGGAGACTACCATTGCTGCAATGCAAACTGCAGGGGGTAAGCAACCTCTGTTGATTGCTGTAACAGTATTAACCAGTATGGATGCCCATGGCTTACGTGAAACAGGTATTAACCAAACACCGGCTGAGCGAGTATTGGAGTTGGCCAAATTGACCCAAAATAGTGGTTTGGCTGGGGTCGTTTGCTCTGCTCAAGAAGCCCAACTGTTAAAACAACAGCTAGGTTCAGAGTTTATCTTAGTTACCCCAGGTATCCGTCCCGCTTTTGCTAGTGTTGGTGATCAAAAGCGCATCATGACCCCTGCCCAAGCTATTGCAGCAGGTAGTGACTATCTAGTGATAGGCCGTCCCATTACCCAAGCAGAAGACCCTATGCAAGCTCTAAGATTAATAGAAGCGGAGATATTAGCAGGGCAATAAATATTTACTTTGCTAAACTGAGAGGGTGGGAACAGGAGGTTCCCTCACTAGCTGTGCGTTTTTGGC
>MDSZ01265504.1_pt1 | contig 27389 bp, 32 predicted proteins | sample 811201 | NCBI WGS metagenome assembly MDSZ01 (sample SAMN05326647, study PRJNA326480) | marine metagenome | isolation source: seawater | place: Indian Ocean: North | collected 2010 | reverse complement strand
TCAAAAAAATCTAATGAGATACCAAGGATTGCAAATAATATGGAAGTACCAGCAAGCGTAAATGCTACGGGATAACCAAGCAATAGAGCTGCACAAATTAGAATTATTAAAATAATTGGTATTATTTCCATGTATTATGTAGCTCCTTAATTCCAGCTATGACTAAAACAATTGGAAATAAAAAAATAAAAGATTTTTGTATGTAAACAATTGTTAAACCTCCTGGCTCAGTAGAAATTTCTTGGACAGACCATGAGGCTGAAACAAAATCGATAGCGTAATATCCTAGAACGCCAATCATTGGAAAAAGAAAAAATATTGTTCCAAAGGTATTAACAAGTTTTTTGTACCTAGGTGACGAGTTACGATAAATAACATCTACTCTGACATGCTCATCTTCAGAATAGGCCCACCCAGCACAACCTAAAAAAATAAGACCATGAACATACAAAGCGAGCTCCTGAACATCTACTCGCCCAATACCAAAAAAGTATCTACCAATTACAACCACCAACACTAATGTCAACAATAGTGGGATCAAGCGTGCAAAAATTCGTCCTAAGTAATCACTCATGCTATGTATCTTAAATAGATTTGGTTAAAATAAGAACCATGATTGTTTTATTATCGCCTGCTAAAACATTAGATTACAGCAAGGATTTTGATGTTGAATCTACTTCGCCTGCTTTTTTATCTGATTCTTCTAAGTTAATTAAAGAGTTAAAAACAAAAGAGCCAAAAGACATTGCTTCTCTTATGGGCCTTAGCGATAAGCTTGCCTCGCTTAATTTTGATCGTTATCAAAGTTGGTCGCCTGCTAAGAAAATGGACGAAGATAGTAAGCCAGCTTTGTTCGTTTTCCAAGGAGATGTATATCAGGGCTTGCAAGCGGACACATTTAATAAAAGTGATATAACCTTTGCTCAAAAGCATTTACGAATCTTATCTGGTCTTTATGGTGAGCTTAGACCTTTAGATGTTATCAAGCCTTATCGATTAGAAATGGGAACCAAGCTTCAAACAGATAGAGGAAAAAATTTATATGAATTTTGGGGTAAAAAAGTTCAGCGAAATATTTTAAAAGAATTAGAAAACAATCAGTCAAATTTAATTATAAATCTTGCATCAAAAGAATATTTCTCGGTTATAGGCAATTTACCGGACCCCATTGATGTTGTTTCTCCGGTCTTTAAGGATTATAAGAATGGTCAATATAAACTTATTAGCTTCTATGCCAAAAAAGCAAGAGGTTATATGAGTAATTGGATTATTAAAAATAAAATTAAAAAGTCCGAGGATTTAAGGAATTTCAACGAACAGGGATATAGATTTTCTAACTCAGAGTCTACACAAAGTGAACCAGTTTTTTTAAGAAAGTAATCTCCTAATTTCCAGTCTCATCAAAGTTTTTAACATCTACCATTTTTTCAAAGCTAGCATCCCTTTTTTCCATGTTAGCTTTCATGGCTTCAGTCATATCTTTCCCACTTAACATAGCTCCGCTCCATAAAGCATTATAATCAAGGCTATCGCTAATGCTGTGATCTCTGGAATAATTCATGACAGCTTTTAATCCGTATATGGCAATTGGAGATTTAGATGCTATTTCGTTTGCCAGTTTATTTGCTGCCTTTAACATTTCTTCTTGAGATTCGTAAATATCGCTTACTAGTCCAGATTCTTTGGCTTCATCCGCATGCATTCTTCTTCCTGTGTAAGCGAGTTCTCTCATTTTTGAATCAGGAATGATTCTTGGCAATCTTTGCAAAGTGCCGACATCTGCAGCCATACCAATATTAATTTCTTGAATACAGAAGAAAGCTTCTTTTGAAGCTAGCCTTATATCACATGCAGTAATTAAATCTAATGCGCCGCCAACGCACGCCCCCTGAACTGCAGCAATAACCGGAACTCTAATTTCTTCAAGAGTGCTTATATAACCCTGAAGCTCTTTTGCTGATCTATAAAGGGCTTCGCCAACTCTTGCATGATCTGGTTTCTTGTCTTCGGGAATGTTTTCAACGCCATTAGAAAAAGCATTCAAATCCATGCCAGCACAGAAATGTTTTCCGGTTGATGACATTATTAGAACCCTTATTTCTGAATCTCTATTTATTTCTTCTAGAATTTCTGGGAGCTCGACCCAAAACTTTCTTACCATTGTATTTAATTCATCAGGTCGATTTAAAATTAAATTACCTACATAACCTTGTTTTTTTAATTTAAAACAACTGTATTTACTCATCTCTATTGACCATATCTTTTACTTTTTGTACCAAACTTCTCATATCATCAACCAGTTCAAAGGTTTTATGATGAGGCAAGACGACTTTTCTTTCCGTGCTTAATTTTTTAAGATCATTATCTAACTCGTCCAATTTGCTGATTATTTCTTTGCTCATAGTTACAATAGGTTGTCTAAACAGAAAATTATAATGGCTTGAATCTATGAAAGCACCTCTCTTGCAAATTTTATTTTTTTTAAATGCTTCGATTGCAACTGGAATTGTTTTTGGAGAAGGCTCAAAACAGGATATTAAAGACTTAAAAGAACAAAATATCATGTCGGTATTGTATCAACAGACTGCGGCTGAGAAAGTTGCTGGAAGCTTGCAAACTTTTAGATCTGCTAAACAGGCTCTAGATAAAGCATTAATAGATCAAACATGGAGCGCTCTACCAGGACAAAATACTAAAGATAAGAAAGCAGCAATCATTGTCGATGTTGATGAAACAGTTTTAGATAACACTGCTTATGAAGCTCGAATGATTATTGATGGAACCTCATATCCAGAGGGATGGATTAGTTGGGGAAAAGAAGTTGCTGCAAAGGAGGTTCCTGGAGCAAAAGATTTTTTGAATTATGCAGCATCTAAAGGAGTAACGATTTTTTATATAACAAACCGGGTTGTTGAACTAAAAGAGGCAACCAAACAGAATCTTACAAAATTGGGAATTCCTTGGGATAAAACCAAAGAGACTATTTTGATGCGGGGTGAAAATAACTGGGGCTCTGACAAAGGTTCAAGAAGAGCCTTGGTGGGTAAAGAATACAGAGTGCTGCTGATGGTTGGTGATAATCTGGGAGATTTTGTAGACGCAAAAGAAAATAATCTAAGCCCAAATAAGAGAAAAAATATTGTCAAAGAGTATGTTGATTATTGGGGTGTTAAGTGGTTTATGTTGCAAAATATTACCTATGGTGATTGGGAGGGAGCGCTATATGATTTTGACTACTCATTATCTCCCGATGAAACTCATAACATCCGCTTTAAATCACTAGACCCTACAAGGTAATACCATGAAAAGATCTTTGGTTATTATTGGTACTTCAATGCTCTTTGCTTGTGGACAGGGAGAGATTGTTGAATCAGTTGATTTAGGCTCCAATACAAAACTTTTTTCAACATTGGAACGAACGACAGGATCTAAAGCAAAGAATGTTATTTTGTTTATTGGGGACGGGATGGGCCCCAATCAAGTTACATTAGCAAAATTTGCAGCAGGCGGTCCTGAGCATAGATTGTCCTTTGAAAATTTCCCAGTCACTGGAATTGTTTATAATCATTCAAAAAAAAGTCTTTACACGGATTCAGCTGCTGCTGCTACCGCTTGGTCTACCGGTGTTAAAACAATAAATCGATATTTAGCAGTTGATGAAGAGAAAAAATTTCTTCCAACCATTCCAGAACTTTTGACTGCTAAAGGCTATAAGTCAGGTCTTGTAGCAACCTCATCAATTACCCATGCAACACCAGCGGCCTTTTATGCACACATTGACAATCGCTATAAAGAAAAAGAAATTGCATCAATGCTTATTAATTCTGAGATAGACATTGCCCTTGGTGGCGGAGCAGAATTTTTTGATGTTACACAATCTAAAAATTCACCCTTCATGATTTACGATAAGAAGCTGCTAGATTCAAATCTCCTCTCTTCTAAAAAACAAGTAATCGGACTTTTTGCCGAGGATGGATTGGACAGAAGATTAGGTCCTCCTACTCAGCTTGAGATGACAAAAACGGCGCTTAGTTTTCTTGAAGAAAAATCTCAAAATTGCACTGGATTTTTCTTAATGTCTGAAGGTAGCCAAATTGATTGGGCGGGCCATGATAATGATGTTGAATATATGCTTGTAGAATTTGCAGATTTTGATGCAAGCGTTCAGGTTGCAATAAATTTTGCTGCAGAGAATAAAAATACACTGATTCTTGTTACCGCTGATCATTCAACGGGCGGCTTGGTTTTGCATCGGCATAAAGATTTAAAGGTTAAAGCTCAATGGACTACTGGGAGCCATGATCTTTCTCCAATCAACATTTATGCTTATGGTCCGGGTTCAGAGTTTTTCAGCGGGGTGATGGATAACACAGAAATTTTTGATCGCATTTTATTAGCTGTAGACTATGAGAACCTAGATTCAAGTAATTGCGTTAACTAAATCTTCAAGACTTTGGAATGTTTCAATTCCATTTTGTAAAATCCTTTCTTTACCAGGAGTGATCCATATAACTTTTTTCACCCCAACTTTAATGGCAGTTGTTACAACTTTAAAATCATCATCAATAAATATTGAGTTTTTAAAATCAAGATTTAAATTTTGCTTTGCTAAAGCCCAAAATTCTTTTTGTTCTTTTGGGTAGCCTGAATACATGCTGTAGAAAATTGAATCAAAAAATTTTAAGAATTTTTGAGCTTCTGCTTTATATTCTTGTAGCCTTGGATCTCCATTTGTAAGGATATGTTTAGGATTATTTAAGGTTGATAATTTCCTCAGGGCTTCTAATGAACCATTTAGAAATGCACATTTCTCATCTTGTTTTTTAAAAATTTCTAGACAATCAACATCAAGAAGGTCATCCCAATAATTGAGGTCATACCAATTAAGAGTTCCCTTTTGCTTATCTATTTTTGCTTGTATTTCTCTCTTAGTTTTTTCAATATCTTGATTGGTTTGACTGGCTACCGTTTCCGGCAACCAAGATTGCCAAAATTTTCTATCATATGATTGATCTAGAATCACGCCATCAAGATCTAATAGAATAGCAGTGGTAGAATTAAGTTTTACCATTAAAACAATGTTATCTAAAAATTTAGAATCTATTATCCCTCAATTAGAGAAATTAACGCGTAGTTTATTTCCAGAGATTTTAAAAATTTATAGAAATCCAAAATCTGACTCTATCCAAAAAATAGACGGGTCCCCCTTAACATCAGCAGATATGTATGCCCATAAAGCAATTGTTGAGTTTCTTGCCAAGAATTTCCCCAAAATTCCAATCATTTCAGAAGAAAGTTTTGTAGAAAAAAACTATAAACCAGCAAAAGAGTTTTGGATAATTGACCCAATTGATGGCACAAAAGAGTTTGTAAATAAATCTGATGAATTCACCACAAACATAGCCCTTATTCAGAATGGTGTGCCAATTTTAGGTGTTGTGGGTGCCCCCGCCTTAAATAAAGTCTGGTCTGGGACATCCAATCAATTAAGAAAAAAGAAGAAATCAGATAACAAAAATCGAAAAATTTTAAGAATTGTTAGCAGCAAAAACCATAAAACTGTTATAGATATTGCCTTTTTAAACTTCTTAGATAGGAAAGGGCATAAGTTGAAGATTATCTCTAAAGGCAGTTCGCTTAAAATTTGTGCCTTAGTTGATAAAAAAGCTGATATTTACCCAAGGTTTGGCCCCACATCTGAGTGGGATATAGCTGCAGCCGATGCTGTGCTTCGTTCTAGAGGGGGCGGTATTTTTCAAATAGAAAACCAAAAGCCTCTTGAATATGGTAAAAAAAGCAGCATATTAAATCCTATGTTTATTGCAATAAGCGATTTGAACGAAAAAAGGACAATTTTGTCTCTAATAGGTGGTTTTAATAAAAATTTGCTATAATTATCTGTTGTTAATAACTATTGCTTATAATTAGTTATTAATAAAATATATATATGGGTACAGATCTACAGACAATTACACTTTCCACTCCGGGCAAGGATATAGAGTCCTATTTGTCTTGTGTTCATGCTATTCCTATTCTTACTGCTGAGCAAGAACAAGAATTGGCTCAAAAGCTTTATGAAAATAATGACCTAGAAGCAGCTCGTCAGTTAGTGCTTTCGCATTTAAGATTTGTAGTGCATATTGCAAGATCATACCAAGGCTACGGGTTGCCTCTTGCTGATATTATCCAGGAAGGCAATATTGGATTGATGAAAGCTGTTGATCGGTTTGATCCTAATAGAGGGGTTAAAGTTGTTTCTTTTGCTGTGCATTGGATCAAAGCAGAAATTCATGAATACATTCTTAAAAATTGGAGAATGGTAAAAATTGCAACAACAAAAGCCCAAAGAAAATTATTTTTCAATCTTAGAAGCAAGAAGAAAACATTAGATTGGCTAACTCAAGAAGAGGCTGAGAAGATCGCGGAAGATCTAAATGTGGAAGTTAAAGATGTGCTGCATATGGAAAATAGATTGACATCTCATGATTCTGCATTTGATGCTCCAGTTGGCAGCGATGATGAGGGCGATATCCTCTCCCCATCCCAGTATCTTGAAGATAAGTCATCTAGCCCAGAAATTCTTGTTGAGGCACAAGAAGTTGCTGATCACAACGCGCAAGAACTTTCTACAGCTTTGTCCAGTTTAGATGAGCGAAGTAAAGATATTATCGCAAGAAGATATCTTGCAGATGAGAAGGAAACTCTTCATGACTTAGCCGATGAGTACAATGTTTCTGCTGAAAGAATTAGACAGATTGAGAATGGAGCATTGAAAAAACTCAAGGCAGCCATGTCTAATGCAGCCTAATAAAAAGGCAACTTCTTATTAATCGAGAAAAACCATATCTAACAAGTTTTGTAAAAAGGCTTGGTCGTATTACTGAATCGCAAAAAATAGCATTGGATTCTCTTAAAAACCACCATCTTTCAGAAGCCAACAAGCTTCATGCATTAGCTAAGAATTATGAAAAAATTATCTTAGAAATAGGTTTTGGTAACGGAGAAAATACTTCTTTTTTAGCATCCAAAAATCCAAATGCATTGATTATTGCATCTGAGGTTTATCTATCAGGTATAGGAAGCCTTTTAAATAGCATTTCTAAAAATTCTTTTCAGAACATAAGAATCTTTAATGATGATGTGCGTGAGCTACTATTAAATATTCAGCATGAAATTTTTGATGAGGTTTATATTATTTGCCCAGATCCCTGGCCTAAAGCCAGACATCACAAACGCAGATTGGTAAAATATGATTTCTTAAAGCTCTTAGCCAAAGTTCTCAAGAAAGATGGGATGGTATATATATCCACTGATTGGGAAAATTATGCAGAATCTATTCAAGAAGAAATTGAAAAAACAAAAAATTACTTCGACTTTAAAAAGATATCCAATGAAGGCATGCCCATTACTAGGTTTCAAGAAAGAGCAATTAATGAAGGCAGGAAATTACACACCTTCTTGTTAAAAGTTCTAAAAAAATAATTGAATAGTTTCGTTTAGAAATTGGTATCCTTTTTGAGTTGTTCCAATTCTATCCTTAAGAAGTAAGCCCTCAGCAACACCTTTCATATATTTTTTTAAGAAGCTTGAGGGTAGCTTTATGGCTAAATCTTTTTTTTGAATGCCATTCTTTATTCTTAATAGGTTCATCGCAAGATCTATATCTAAATCATCATTTAATATGGTTTTTAAATCAACTGTCTTTTGCTGATCAATATAAGCTTCCAGGGGTTTAATTTTTCTATATCTGATAATTTCTTTGTCATTTGAGATTTTGCTATGTGATCCAGGGCCAACGCCTAAAAAATCACCAAATTTCCAATAATTTAAATTATGTTGACCTTCATATCCAGGCTTGGTCCATGAAGAAATTTCATATTGTTGAAAACCATTCTTTTCTAGGAGTTCTTTTGAGATAGCTTCCATGTTTGCAATTGTTTCCTCTTCAGGAAGCAAGAGTTCTTTTTTATAAAAAATCGTATTTGGCTCAATCGTTAATTGGTACAAAGATAAATGATTGATGTTTGAATTAATGAATATTTCTAAATTTGCAGCAAAAGAATCAGGAGTTTGATTTTCAATGCCATACATTAGATCGATTGTTGAATTAGTTCCATCAAGGAGTTCAGTGGCTTTAAGTGCAGAATCGCGATTATGGTTTCGCCCCAAGGCTTCTAGATCTTTATTATTATAACTCTGGATACCTAATGATATTCGATTAACCCCAGCTAGCAGCAATTCATTTATTTTTTTTTCTGATACATCACTTGGATTCATCTCCAAAGTTATCTCAGTTTTTGAATTAAATATTCTGTCTTTAACAGAATCCAAGATATTTTTAATTGATCTAGTTGAGACAAGTGATGGGGTTCCCCCTCCAAAGTAGACGCTTTCAAACTTTCTGTTAGCTATTAAATGATTAGACTCATTGATGTCTTTAATTATTGCTTCGGTTAATCTTTGATCATTCTCATTAACAGGCTCAGTGGTAATAGAAAAATCACAATAAGGGCACTGTGTTTCGCACCATGGTATGTGAATATAAAGACTTAGTGGTATTTTATTCAGAGGAAAACCCTTTCATTTTTCTTTTTAAAATATTAATTGCTTTGCCTCTGTGGCTAAGAAGTGCTTTTTTGCTTGCATTCATTTCCCCTAAAGATAGATCGCTATTGCTTGGATAAAACATGGGATCGTAACCAAAACCATTAGTTCCCTGAATAGTGGTTTTTACAGAACCTTCTAAAAGTCCGGTTGCAATAAGAGGAAATGGATCAGCTGAAACCCGCATGAGAACAAGCACGCAAACAAAGAATGCTTTAGCTTCAGTTAAATTCAATCTCTCCAATTCCTTTATAAGGAATTGCATGTTTTCTTCGTCCGTTGCGTTTTCATGTGCATATCTTGCAGAGCGTAATCCTGGTAAATTATTTAAGACTGGCACAATCAAACCCGAATCATCTCCAATGGCAGCTAAACCAGAGGCATTATTTGCTATTCGGGCTTTATGAAGACTATTTTCAAAAAAAGTATCTCCAATCTCATCCTCAGGCATTATATTCAAAGAGGCTTGAGAGATAATTTTGAAGTCAGGAAGCAACAAGGAAAGTTCTTTTAATTTTCCAGCATTATTTGTTGCTGCAACGATCTTAGTTTTTTTGGCCAATTAGATAGACTGCCTCAGCAGCAAATAAATTTGGAAAAGTATTAACCAGCCATGATGAACGACCGCGATTGTTTAAATAAACCCTATTTTTTATATTAAAAGACTCTTCAGAGCATAATTCTTCAAAATCTTTAATTGTACAAAGATGAAGATTCTTTGTTTCATACCATTTCGCAGGTAGTTTAACTGAGGAGGGCATCTTCCCTTTCAATAATCCAGCTCTTAATTCCCAGTTCCCAAAATTTGGAAGCGTTATTACACACTCATTTGCAACTTTTAAAATATTTGTCATTGCATCTCTAGGTCTTCTTAGGCATTGGATAGAGCTGGCCATGATTGCAACATCAAAACCCATATCTCTATAGTTCTGAATACCAGCATCAATGTCTTGTTGGATCACTGAGACCCCATTAATGATGCAAGCATTAATTTTATCTAGATCATTTTCTACCCCATAACCGGTAACAGACTTTTTTTGAGCTAGTATCTTTAGAAGGGTGCCATCTCCACAGCCAAAATCGACGACCTTAGATTGACTAGGAATCCAATCCATAACAATTGATTGAAGCTTATTATTCATTTGAATTTAAAAAATTTTTAAGTGCAGCAGAATACTGGCCAGAATAAAAAAGAAAACTGTCGTGACCATAATCTCCATTAAGTTCAATATAAGTGCTATCAATCCCAGCTCTTATAGCAGACATTTGAATGTCCAATCCATATTCTTTTGGGAAGAGCCAATCTGAATCAAAAGATGCAATGAGTAATTTTGCTTTAGTACTCTTAAGGCATTTAACTAAATCATGGTTAAAATCTTTAGCTGGATCGAAACTATCCATGGCTTTTGTCATTAGGATATAACTATTCGCATCAAAACTTTTAGCAAATTGCTCTCCTTTATATTGGAGGTAATTTTCTACCTCATAGTTTACATCGGCATCCATTTTAGTTTGAGGATCTTGGAGCTTTCTACCAAATCTTTTACTCATATTAGATTCTGATAGATAGGTTATATGACCAAGCATCCTTGCAGCTTTTAACCCCTTGCTAGGAGATTTACCTTTAGCTAAATAATCGCCATTATGAAAGTTTTCATCTTTTTTAATTATCTCTCTAGCAACCTCATTTAATGCAATATTTTGAGTGCTGATTTTTGAAGAAGCTGCGATTATTGCAGCTTTTTTAATTTTTTCAGGGTATGAGATTGCCCATTGCAGGGCCTGCATTCCACCCAAGCTTCCTCCGGCAACCATTTCCCAGCAGTTAATCCCAAGACGATCAGCTAGCAATTTTTGAGTTTTTACCCAATCACTAACTGAAATTTCTGGGAAAGATGCGCCAAAGGGTTGCCCTGATTCAGGAGAAATAGAAGTAGGCCCTGAAGAGCCATGGCAGCCACCAATATTATTAATAGAAACAACAAAATATTTTTTTGTATCAATTGTTTTGCCGTCTCCTATTAACTCATCCCACCAACCAGGTTTCTCCTCTCCTTCTTTTGTTCCGGCTGCATGATGACTACCAGAAAAGGCGTGACATACCAAAACAGCATTAGATCTTTCTTTGTTTAGTTCCCCATAGGTTTCGGTCATTAGTTCGAACCCAGCCAAGGATTTACCAGACTCTAGGTTAAGAATTTTTTCAAATGCTACTTTCTTAGTTTTAACTTTCATCCTATCAATTGACCTAATAAATAAAACGGCCGAGTTTCTGGGGGCAGCATTGGATAAAGGATCCTAAAATTAATTGTATTTAAAATAATAAATCCAATAATTGGAGTAAAGTCTAAACCACCAGCCGGTGGTAAAAATTTTCTGATTGGCTGTAAGCTTTTTGACGAAATTTCAGCAACGATTTGCAGAAAAGGATGTGAGCTAAATGGCGAGACCCAACTCAAAATTACCCCTCCCAAGATGCACCAAAATATGATTGTTAGAGCTATGAAAATTACATAAAAAATAGATATTAATAAAAGCTGAATAATCATTGCCTCGGGGAAAATAATAATTAAAGAAATTAATCTCAAGAACACTGAAAATATTATTGAAGCCAAGAGAGGCGTGATTAAGAATAGAATACTTCTTGAAACAGGCTCTAAGTTTTCAGTAAACAATTTAACGATTGGATTAAAGTAATTAATCTTTAATAATCTAAAAAGTGAAACAACCACATATCCGCAGCATATTAACTCTAAAAAAATTCCTAAGATTAGTAACATTTTAAGATTCCTCGCTTAGCTGAATTGATCTATTTGTGGCGGCAATAAAAGCATCTTTAAAAATTTTATCAAGATTATTCTGTTCAAGTGATTCTAGGCCCGCCTGAGTTGTTCCACCGGGAGATTTTATCTTATTTATCAAGCTTTCAAAATTTGGCTCTTCTGCGAATGAATCTCCTAGACTGCTGATAAAGCTTTTAAAAATTTTCTTAGAAGTTAATTTATCATTTGATGTTATTTTCTCCAGTTCTTCAAGATAAATATTAAGTACCTGGAAGAGAAAAGCTTGGCCACTTCCAATAATGCTGGTGAATTCATGCATCTTATCTTCATTTTCAAGTATTAAAACATGCCCAATTTTTTTAAAAAGGTTATTTGCAATTTTGAAAGATTTAGAATTTTGATCCAGAGCATGCATAGCAGTTAGCCCCTTGCCAAAAGCGCATGCAGTATTTGGCATTGAGCGAATAATGGAGTGAGGTTTTGAGTATTTATCTATAGTGATTCCTGCTACAACACTTAAAATTATTGACTCAGGGGCAACTTTAAAAATATTTTTTTCTGCATCCAAAGCATCTTTTGGTTTAACTGCCAAGATAATTAAATCAAAATTTTCTGAAGCTAAATCTTTTAATTCAAGCATTTTTAACTTCTTTTCTTTAAGTAATTCAACTTTATGTTTATTTCTTTCAATGCAGGCAATGCTGTTAGCTGAAATACCATTTTTTAATAACCCAGCAATTATCGCTTGAGTGATATTGCCACATCCCAGAAAGCAAATATTCATGATCTTTTGCCCAGTAAACTCTCTCCAATTCTAATCATTGTTGATCCTGCAATAATAGATTCTTCAAAATCGGTTGATGTTCCCAGGGATAAGTTTCTGCAGTTTGGAAGCTCAGAAATTAATGATTTATATAACTTTATTACATTTTTCATCGTCACCATTTTAGCCGTTTTAGAAGCATTAATCTTAGGCATGAACATTAAACCTTCAAGAATTAGGTTTGGATAATTTGCTTCAATAGTTCTTGCAAAATCAATTACATCTTCGGGGTGTATGCCTGACTTAGATTCTTCTTGATCAATATTTACTTGAATTAATGCATGGATTTTTTTTTCTTCAATTTCTAATGCTGCATTAAGTTTTCTTGCTACCTTATCCCTATCTATTGAATGAACCCAGCTAGCATGTTTTGCTATCAAGTTCACTTTATTCGATTGGATGGGCCCAATAAAATGCCAAATAATATCGTTGGGGGAGGCTAAGGATTTTTCGCTGAGTTCTTGAGCATAATTTTCGCCAAAGTTTTTTATTCCGAGAGCATAGGCTTCTTTTATAACTTTGATAGACTGTAGTTTTGAAACAGCAACTAGCCTTACATTGTTTTGAGATCGTTTAGCTTGAAGGCAAGCTGCTTCAATTTTATTAGATATTTTTGAAAATCTATCTGTTAGTTTGTCAGGCATTTTTTATAAATTAGTGGCTGTCTATTATTCTTTATGAGTAGCTCTCTAGCATTATTCACATCAGATAAGTTGAGATATGGGCCCGACATAACTCTAAATAAAGGCCTATCTGGTTGACTCGAACTAAATGTTTTATCTATATAGGATTCTAGGCCCAGAGACAATAAAGAGCTGAGCTGCTCTTGCGCATACATTCTTTTCCCATAAGATTCAATTTGGATTAGATATTGACAATTTTCTTCAACAACAATTCCGTCGAAGTCAATCAGCAAAGTATCTTTTTCTAACTCTATAGGGAAAAGGATTTGAATTGAAGGACTGCTAACATTTCCCCTTATATTTATCACATCAGTCTGCAGTATTATGTTTGATGCAAATAAAAGTAGGGCGCTCATACCTATAATAAAAAATAAGTGTTTTATTTTTAAAGGTTGATTAAGCTCTCTTTTTGCACGCAAAGATGTCTTAACCCTTTTTGATTTTGATTTGTTGACCGGGTGTTTTTTTGCAAAATCTTTCACAGTGATTACATTTTTTCTAAGGGCTCAATCCCTAACAGTTCTAGTGAGGAAGCTATTACAGCTTTCACAATGATCAAGGCTCGCATAATATTTTTCTGCTCTGATTTTGCTTTTAGGATATTTACACTGTTATAAAATTGATGAAAGTTTTGAGCAATATCTCTTAGGTAATAGACAATAATATGGGGTTGAAGGCTCTCCCCTGAATTTTTAATAACAAATTGAGCATTTAAGGCCATTTGAAGCAATTCATCACAGCCTTCAAAATTATCATTATTAAATTTTTTAGGTAAAGATAGACCTAATTCAATATATTTCTTTTCAACGGAACAAATTCTTGCATGAGCATATTGGACATAATAATAAAGATTATCCTTGGAGCTAGATCTAGCGACCCCAATATCAAAATCTAGATGTTGATCTGCTTGTTTGGATAAATAGTAAAATCTTGATGCATCTGGCCCAATATCGTCGATAAGCTGTTTTAGTGTATAAAAGTTCCCACTTCGGGTAGACATCTTAACTTTGGAACCATTTTCAAAAAGATTGGCAAATTGGACAAGCTGAACTTGCATTTGTGTCTTGCTATAACCCAGGGCCTCAATCGTTGCTTCGATCCTTTTTATGTAGCCGTGATGATCTGCTCCCCAAACATTTATGATGGTATCAAACCCGCGATCTAATTTATTTCTGTGGTAAGCCAAATCAGCAGAGAGGTAGGTTCCTCTTCCATCTTCACGGATAATTACACGATCTTTATCATCTCCAAATTTAGTAGATTCTAGCCAAACAGCACCATTTTTTTCATATGTATGCTCTTTTTTGACTTGATCTAATGCTTTAGAAATTTCTGATTTTTTATCTGCAAGCCCTCCAAGTGAAGATTCAAAAAACCAGTTGTCAAAAGTTACTTTAAATTCAGTTAAATCTTCTTTAATGGATTTAATGACATGAGCTAGACCAGAGTCTCTAATAAATAACCAGGAATCTGAATGGTTAGTTTTAATGCGATTAATTAATTCATCAATTTTATCCTCATCGTTTTTAGGGAGATCGGTAATTAATAATTTTTTCTCAGGATCTGATATGGACGAATCAATTTTTATATTGTTCGCAATTTCAAAAATATATGATCCTCTATATGCTGAACTAGGAAAGCTATCTTCATTAAAACAGTTAAATTTCCTTAAGAAGATACTGCAAGCCAAGATATCAATTTGTCTCCCTGCATCATTTACATAATATTCTTTAGACACTTTATGACCAAGATGCTTTAAGATTCGAGTAATGGCATCTCCATAAGCAGCTCCTCGACCATGCCCAACATGCAATGGACCAGTTGGATTGGCTGAAACAAATTCTATTTGTATTTTCTGTTTAATTATATGAGCAGATTCTCTAATAGATGTTGGGTTCTTGTGGGCATAATCCAGCTGCTTTAGAAAAGCCTCTCGAGTTAAAAATATATTTATGAAACCAGGACCCGCTAATTCAATATTTGAAATTCCAGGCAGGCTTTCTAATTTTTTTGAAAGTGATGAAGCTATGTCCTGCGGTGGTTTTTTAGCAAGATTAGATGCAATTAAACAAATGTTAGTTGTCCAGTGACCTTTTTTTAGAGTATCTGTTAGGCTCAATTTGTGTTTATCTAATAGGATTTTCTTCTGATCTAAATTAAGCGTTAGCTCATTATTGATAAAATCATTTAACGCAGATGAAATTTGATTATACAAAGCTTATACGCGCCCCGAATATTCGCCAGACCTTGTGTCAACTTTAATTTTTTCCCCCTCTTCAACAAATAAAGGTACTTGAATAGTGACACCCGTCTCAAGTTCTGCTGGTTTGGTTGCTCCAGATACTGTGTCTCCTTTAATACCGGGATCAGATTTTGCAATACTCAATTCAACAAATGGTGGCGGCTCAACTGAAATTGGTTCATTATTCCACATTACTACCTCACAATTTTCTTGTCCAACAATCCATTTTTTTGCATTACCAACAACATTTCCATTAATACCAATTTGCTCAAATGTAGAAGAATTCATGAAATGCCAAAGCTCTCCATCTGAATAAAGATAGCTCATTTCAAACGTCATTACATCAGCCTCTTCGACAGATTCACCTGATTTATATGTTTTATCTACAACTTTGCCAGTGATTAAATCTCTAAATTTGACCCTCATTACCGCCTGACCTTTGCCGGGTTTATGAAACTCATGCTCAAGAATTGAACAGGGCTGACCATTAATTATAATTTTAAGACCGTTTCTAAATTGGCTTGTTGATATTTTCATAGTGTGATTTACTCTCTTATTGTATATAAAAGGGGTCTTTCCAATGTATAAATTTTTATCATCTACTATTTTTCTTTCTATCCTAGTTCTTTCCTCATGTTCAAGTGAACAACCGAATGCTCTGACTGAATCCGATGCAGAGGCATTTCTACAAAGAGTTGAGCTTGAAGATAAAACCCTCGGGCCCATTGCAAGCTCAGCCTATTGGATAGCAGCTAATTTTATCACTTATGATTCTCAGAAAGTAGTTGCAGATTATGGTAAAAGATATCAACTGCTTGCATTAGAGCGTGCCAGACAAGCCTCTTCCTTTGATGAGGTAGAAGTTTCAGAAGAGAATAGAAGAAAACTTAATCTCATTAAGAGCTCATTTGTTATGCCGTCTCCATTAGATGAAGCATTGGCTGGCGAAATCTCTGCAATAAGCGCTGAACTAGATGCAATGTATGGAACCGGTCAGCACTGTTTTGCAGATGATGATTGTTATGACTTGGAGGCATTTGAAAATGTAATTGATAATTCAAGAGATCCTGATGAACTTTTAAAAGCATGGGAGGGATGGAGAAATATTGGTAAGCCAATGAAAGATATGTATTTAAGAATGGTTGAGATTGGAAATCAAGGAGCTAATGATTTGGGGTATGACGGCCTGACTGATTTATGGTTTAGTCAATATGACATGGCTGCAGAAGAATTTTTAGATGAAACTGATAGGGTTTGGGATGAATTAAAACCTCTTTATGATGCACTCCATTGCCATGTTCGTGATCAGTTATCAAAATACTATGGTGAAAATATTGTCCCAAGTTCAGGCAATCTGCCAGCCCATGTGTTAGGAAATATGTGGGGACAATCATGGTCAAATATTTATGATATTGTTTACACGCCTGAAAGTAGCTCACCTTCTTCAGAAATTAATCTAACCACCATATTGATTGAGAAAGATATAGATGAAATAGAAATGGTTAAGATTGCTGAAAATTTCTTTATTTCTCTCGGTTTTGAACCCTTGTCAGACACCTTCTGGAATAGATCTCTATTTATAAAACCCCAAGATCGTGATGTGGTCTGTCACGCATCTGCATGGGATCTTAATTCAGACATTGATGATCTAAGAATAAAAATGTGCATTGAAAGAAATGCAGAAGATTTCTCAACTATTCATCATGAATTAGGTCATATATTTTATTATCAAGCATATAGCCACCAGCCAGATATTTTTCAGAGCGGAGCAAATGATGGTTTTCATGAGGCTGTAGGGGACTTATTAGCACTATCAATTACCCCAGACTATTATCAAAAGATCGGTCTGGTAACTGAAGAAGAAGCTAAAAAAGCAAAAGCCGATCCGATTTCATTATTAATGCAGCAGGCTCTTGATGGGGTTGTGTCTGTTCCTTGGACATTAATGCTAGATAAATGGAGGGCAAAAGTTTTCACAGGAGAGACAAGCACAAAGGAGTTAAATAATTCTTGGTGGGAGTTAAGAGAATTTTATCAAGGCATAGGGGCACCACGCGATCGTGATATTGATGCTTTTGATCCAGGTGCTAAATATCACATACCCGGTAACACTCCTTATACTAGATATTACCTAGCAAAAATTCTTCAATATCAATTCCATGAATCCTTATGTAATCAAATTGGTTTTGAGGGGCCACTGCATGAATGCTCGATTTATGATAATGAGCTTGCTGGAGAAAGATTAAGAGCAATGCTTTCTCTTGGACAAAGCAAAGAATGGCAAACAGCATTAGAAGCATTAACTGGGACTAGAGAACTAAGTGGTAAATCCATGCTTAATTATTATCAACCATTGAAAGATTGGTTAGATCTGCAAAATGCAGATCGTGTATGTGGATGGGAGGAATCATGAAACACTTAATTAATTTAAGTATTGCTGCTGGAGTTTTTATTTTTACAAAGCTTTATGCTGATGCGATTTCATTTAATAGCATTGAATTATCGGGGGTCAATGTTGTGGGTCATTTGCTAGTTGTTGTCTTTGTAATTCAATGGATTGCATATATCCCAGCTTTTCTTTTTAAAACCGAAAAATTTTATGATTTAACTGGAAGTCTCACTTATATCGCAACTATTTCATTTGCCTTATATGCTTCTAACAGCTTCCAAAATCTTCAACTCGGGAATCTAATAATAGGCATTGCTATTATTATTTGGGCTGCAAGATTGGGAACATTTTTATTTATGAGAATTCATAAGGATGGAAAAGATGGAAGATTTAACTCTATTAAAAAATCTTTTTCACAATTTTTCATGACATGGACATTGCAGGGCATGTGGGTTTTTATATGTTCATCTGCTGCATTAGTTGCAATGGCAAGCCCAACGGGAGTAATAGTTAATAGTTTATTTTTCATAGGTCTTGCTCTATTTATGATTGGATTTGCTATTGAAGTAATAGCTGACAACCAAAAATCTGCATTTAGATCAATTCCAGAAAACAAAGATTCATTTATAAATCAGGGATTGTGGTCAAGATCTAGACATCCAAATTATTTAGGCGAAATCACCTTATGGACAGGTATTACCGTAATGGGTGTATCCACATTTGAAGGGATGAATTATTTGGCTCTTTTTTCTCCAATTTTTACATATATATTATTGAATCATGTTAGCGGTGTGAGAATGCTTGAGTATAGAGGCCAAAAAAAATGGGGCCACCTTGACGATTATAATAATTATAAAAAGAATACCCCAAAGCTAATACCAAAACTCTTTTGAAGAGTTAAATTTTGACTATAAATTAAGATATATGCTTATAATCTAATCATATAAGTTGTGATTTTATAACACTATTTTGGGCAAAATTAGGTACAATCACATCATAAAAAATTTTGAATATTTTCACTACACTGTTAGACTAGTGAACCATTTTTCTAGGGAGAAAAACATGTTAAATAAAAGCCTAGTAGTTCTTGCTATGTTGACTACCTTTGTGGCGGCATCAGAGATGGAACAAGTATTAGAAGTTGGAAGGGATAACACTGAACTTTCAGCTCAATCTCAAGCAAAAATTGATGCAACTGATTCGGCTACAGAAAAGCTAGTTAATGAGTTTAAGGTTGTATCAAAGCAAGTTGAAGGATTGAAACTTTATAATGCTCAAAAAAGAATTCAAATCCAAGCGCAACTTGATTTGATGGACAAGTATGATGAACAGCTTGTGCAAGTTGTTGTTATGCAAAGACAGATTCCACCATTGGCTCAAAGAATGCTGGAAGGATTAGAAAAATATGTAAATCTTGATACTCCATTTCATATAGAAGAAAGAAAGCAAAGATTGGATCTTGTCAGAGCCTCTCTTTCAAATCCAAAAGTTACAGCTGCAGAACAGGTTAGACAAATTCTAGAAGCTTATAATATTGAGGCTGAATATGGCAGAAAGCTTGATGCGTATGACGAAACAATTATCCTTGACGGACAAGAGGTAGTCGTAAATATTCTAAGAGTTGGAAGGTTGGGGATGTTTTTCCAGTCTAAGGATGAAAGAAAGACTGGATATTATGATAATGAACTGGGTACATGGGAAGAACTTTCAGGCAGTTACAGAGTAACTGTTAGAGATGGAATTCGAATGGCTCAAAAACTAGCTCCTATGGATATTATGATGCTGCCGGTTGTCTATAGAGGAGATGCATCATGAAAACTTTAAATAAATATATTTTATCTTTTGCATTAGTTGCATCATTTTCATCTTTTGCTCAAGAGGCCGCAGATGGTGAACCAACTACAATTCAAGGTCTATTGCAATTAGTTGAGCAAGGCAGAACCACTGAACAAAGCGTCAACGCAAAAAGAGAGGCTGAATTCCTTGCTAATAAAAATAAACAAGCAGCAAAATTAGCAGCTGAAAAGAGAGAATTAGCAAGACAAGAAAGAATAGCTGATCAGCTTGAGGCAGAATATAAGAAAAACGATGCCATCTTAGTTGTTAAAGAAGCTGCATATAAGAAGGAGTTAGGTTCTTTAGTTGAGCTTTTTGGTCATCTTCAAAGCTCTGCAGGAGAGGCAAGCGCCCTTTTTGCTGACTCATTAACTTCTGCTCAATACGGAAGAGATAGAGAAACATTTTTAAATAATTTATCTGCAAAAATGTCCAGCGCAACTGAGCTTCCTACAATTAGAGAGCTTGAGGGTCTTTGGTATGAATTGCAAAGAGAGATGGTTGCGGGCTCAGAAGTTGTTTCATTTAACGCAAGTGTAATTAACCTAGATGGCGAGTCAGAGGATTGTAAGGTTACTAGAGTAGGACTTTATAACGCTATCTGTGATGGAAGATATTTGGAATATATAGGTAGTAAAGGACAATATGCATTCCTAGGCAAGCAACCTGAGGGTCGTTATGTAAGCTCAGCTAAAAAACTTTCGAAAGCTGATGTTGGCGATGTTGTTAAGTTCGGTGTAGATCCAACTGGTCCCGTTGGTGGCAGTTTGCTTGCTAACTTAATTCAAAACCCAAGCCTTATGGAAAGGGTGAACCAGGGTAGAGAAGTGGGTTATATCATCATCATTGTGGGTTTGATTGGAATTGGAATAGCTTTTTGGAAGCTCTTCACTCTATATACAATGGGTGTCGCTGTTTCTAAGCAAGCAAAGTCAAAGACTCATGATAAATCTAACCCCCTTGGAAGGGTTTTGGCTGTAGGCGCAGAACATATGGACAAAGATATTGAAACTCTGGAGTTAAGATTGGCAGAAGCAATAATGGCTGAAAGACCAGATATAGAAAGAGGGATTCCCGTGGTAAAAATCATTTCAGTGGTTGCGCCGCTTGCTGGTTTATTGGGAACAGTTACAGGTATGATTGTTACTTTCCAGCAAATTACATTATTTGGTACTGGTGACCCTAAAATCATGGCCGGGGGTATTTCTCAAGCCTTGGTTACTACTGTTTTAGGTTTGGTGGTCGCTATTCCAACGACCCTTTTACACTCTTTTGCTAACTCATCAGCAAGAGGAATTATTAATGTTCTTGAAGAGCAAAGCACAGGGATAGTTGCAGAACATTCTGATTCAAAGTAATTAGCTAATGTTTTACGCGATCACTGAAGCATTCAACACTCTCAGAGACTTTATGTCTGCTGGCGGTAGTGTCCTTTGGTTGATTGCTATTCTCGCTGCATTCATGTGGGCGATTATCCTTGAAAGAATTTGGTATCTTAATACCGGTCATCAAATGTATATGGCTCAATTGAAGTCAGAATGGGATTCTATTGGCGATCATTCAACATGGAAAGCTCAGCAAATTAAAGATAAATTAATTTCTCAAGCTAAGACAGAGGTTAATAGACATATGCCATTAGTAAATACATGTGTTGCTCTTGCTCCGCTTTTTGGCCTATTAGGGACTGTTACCGGAATGATTGAAGTATTTCAAGTTATGGCCTTTACTGGTGGCGGCGATGCAAGATCTATGGCTGGAGGCGTATCAAAAGCTACATTACCAACCATGGCTGGAATGACTACCGCTTTATCAGGAGTATTTGCTACTATTTATCTTAATTCAGCAAGAAATAGAGAAGAAAGTTTAATAAAAGAAACAATTAAAAGTTAAAAGGAGAATATTTTGAGAAGAAACGCTATATCAAGTGCAGTCCAAGAGGAAGAAGCTGAGATTAATATGACACCAATGCTTGATGTTGTTTTCATCATGCTTATTTTCTTTATTGTGACAGCAAATTTTATTAAAGAGCCAGGTCTTGAAATCAATAGGCCGGAATCTGATACTTCAGAAACGCAAGAAAATGCTGCCATATTAATAGCAATCGGTGCATCTGGTGAGATTTGGATGGATGGAAGGAGAATTGATGCAAGACAAGTAAAAGCCAATGTAGTAAAACTTCTAGCAGACAATCCGCAGGGATCAGTTGTTATTCAGGCCGATGAAAAAGCTATGGCTGATACGATTATTAAAGTTATGGATGGTTCAAGAGAAGCAGGCGTGTACAACATATCTCTAGCTTCAGAACCTAAATAGAGAATTATTTTGAATACTGCTAACAATAGTATAAATACTTTTTATCAAACCATGTCAAAGGTATTTGCACCATTAGCAGCACTATATTACAAAGCATTTAATTACAATAAATATCTAGCAGGTTCAGGCTTTGCAGCTTTCATAACTCTGGGACTGTTCTTTTTGATGGTTGCTTTAATTTCCTTGGGAGATAACAGCATACCAACAGATAATTCAAGAAAATTGGGCGATGTCATAATGCCTGAAAGAGATATTGATACATTATTTGATAATTTAGATAAGCCTGAAGAGCCTGATGAGCAGCCCGAAGATATTGCACAACCCGAATTAGATCTTGCCCCATTAGCAGGAGTTGATGTCAGCATTCCTAAACCAAAAACTAATTTTGGTGCTGGCGGAACTTTTTTTCGAGATGGAGAATATATTCCCCTATTTAAAGTAACTCCTATTTATCCCAGAAGAGCTCAAGAGAGAGGGATTATGGGTTATGCTGTTGTTGCTTTCACTATTACCGAAACTGGAACAGTAGAAAATGCAGTTCCCATTGAAGGTATGTGCGGAGATCCTACGGATCCTGATACAGTTTTCAGGACTTGTTCTATTTTTAACTCAGCAGCTTCTAGGGCCGCTTTAAAGCTTAAATATAAACCTAAAATTGTTGATGGAAATGCTGTTAGGGTAGATGATGTGCCTCATAAGTTTACTTTCATTCTTGAGGAAACCTAATGATTAAAAAATCAATGCGTAGCATATTATTCATCATCGCCCTATCTTTTGCTTTTGGAACAATTGATCTTGTTGCTCAAAGTAATAGAGACCAACCATCAGTTGGTGGAAATTCAAAAAAATCTGGTAAGACTCGAACATACAAGAAAGCTAGAGTACTTCAACCCTCTACTGCCAAGAAAATTGTAAAGGTTGTGGAGGCCCTTGAAAGACAAAAAACCATTAAAGTGCCTGATCCTGAAAATGAGGGTAAATTTATTGAAAAAGAAGAAGATGATCCTGATTGGGCAACCGCTAAAAAGATATTAACTGAACTAAGAAATAATAGAGCAGAACTTAAAAGTTATGATCGTTCGGTTATGTGGAATTATTGGGGGTATTTATATTTCAGCGATGAAGATTATGATCAGGCAATGTATTCTTATGAACAGCTTTTAAAAGAGCCTGAGGCAACTGTTCCTCTTAGAACGGCATCTTTACTTACTCTTGCTCAACTAAATTTAGTTAAAGAAAATTGGGATAAAGGTATTAGACTTATACTTCAATGGATGGACGAGGTGGAGAAGGTTACAGCTCAATCATACTATCTACTTGCTTCAGCTTACTTCCAAAAAGAAGATTTTGTCAGGGCAAGAAGAAATATGGAAGAGGCAATTAGATTGGCTGAAGAAGAGGGTTATCGTCCTAGAGAAAATTGGTATGTTTTATTAGCAGCTTGTTTTAGTGAGCTTAAGGATAAAAAGATAATTGGGGAGGCTTATGCTCTCGAACAGCAGCTTGGCATTTATGAGATTTTAGTCAATTACTACCCTAAAAAATTGTATTTCCTTCAGCTTGGTGGAACATATCAACAAATGGATAGAGAAGAAGATTATTTAATCACATTAAAGGCTGCTTATGATAAAGATCTTCTTGATAAAGAGGGCGAGTATTTAGCTCTTGCTCAAATGCTTTTACTTAAGAAAAATCCATATTGGGCCGCACAAGTTTTGGTTGCCGGTCAGCAAAAAAAAGTGACTATCACAAATGAGGATACTGGAGAAGAAGAGGTCGTTGCTGTTGTAAAGGAAAAAGAAAAAACTTTAAAGCTTTTAGCTGATGCCTGGAGAATGGCTCAAGAAATTGATAAAGCTATTCCAGTCCTAGAAAAGGCAGCAAAAATGTCTAAAGATGGCGATACATATGTTTTATTGGGCAATCTATATCTTTTTGAAGATCGTATTGAGGAATCTATAAGAGCCATTGAAAATGCATTAAAAAAATCTAAGCTAAAAAGTCGCTCTCAAGCCTTACTTGTTTTAGGGCAAGGTCATTTTGAGCTACAAAATTTTGAAGAAGCCAAGAAACATTTTAGAGCAGCCGCTCGTGATGAAAACAAAAGAATTAAAAAGACGGCTAATTCTTGGATTAAGTATGCTGAAAATGAAGAGATTAGAGTTAAGAACCTAGCCCTTAGGAGAGACTTTATACAGCAATCTAAATCAAAGAGTTCCTAATTCTTAATATAGGTCTCAACCCTAAAATTATATTCATTCTCAATATTTTGTTGATGGTATTCACTTGAGATCTTTTCCCAATTACTAAGATCTATTTTTGGATAAAATGTATCTCCATTAATCTCACATTCAACCCTAGTTAAAACTAATTTATTGACCATGTTTCGACTTTCTTCAAAAACATAACCGCCTCCAATTAATACCACTTCTTCCCTATGTTTATTTTCTTTGTTCCATTGCATTGCAGCTTTAATCCCCTGATCAAGATTTTCTACAATCTCAATCCCTTCTTGATGATTTAATGTAGATGAAATAACAATATTTTTCCTATTAGGTAGGGGTCTTCCAATTGATGTAAATGTTTTTCTTCCCATTACAATAGCTTTATTCTGAGTATATGCGCTGAAATGTTGGAGATCCCCTTTAAGGTTCCAAGGAAGGCTATTGTTAACACCAATCACGAAATTATCTGAAAGTGCGACTAAGTGAGAAATAATCATAAAGGATCTATATTGCCATTGGAGCCTTTAAAGCTGGATAAGATTCGTATCCATCCAACTTAAAATCATCAATAGAATAATTACTTAGATCATCTATTGAATCCATGCTAGGCATAATTAACTTAGGAAGTTTTTTAGGCTTTCTAGCAAGCTGTTCCTTAACTTGATCAACGCTGTTCTTATATATGTGCGCATCTCCAAATGTGTGAATAAAATCTCCCGGAATGAGGTTTAGGATGTTAGCTAAAATTGATTGGAGTAATGCATAGCTAGCAATATTAAATGGGACCCCTAAAAACATATCTGCACTTCTTTGGTACATTTGACAAGAAAGACGACCATTTTCTGAGATATAGAATTGCGACATGACATGGCATGGGGGCAGTGCCATGGAATCAATTTTTTTAACATTCCATGCACTTAATATGTGCCTTCTTCCGCTGGGGTCAGATTCTAAATCATTGATAAGCTTTTTTACTTGGTCTACTCCCCCCCAATTTCTCCACTGCACTCCATAAATTGGACCAAGTCTTTTTATTGTCTCAGTATTTTCATATCCCAATTTAACACCTTGATTGTCAGCATTATCTGTCCAAATAGTAGAGAATTTATTTAAATCAATTAGCTCGGCTCGATCTTTTTGAAATCTAATTTCAGCAAGCCTGCGTTCATCATCTGAGCCCTCAAGAAACCATAAAAGCTCAGATACAACCCCTTTCCAAGCAAGTGCTTTAGTTGTAACTGCAGGAAATCCCTCTTCTAGGTCAAAGCGAATTTGATGACCAAAAGATGAGATAACGCCTGTTCCAGTCCTATCACCACGATCCTCACCATGTTTAAGAATATAGTCTAAAAGCTCAAGATATTGCTTCATTTTTTCTTAATGATTTTGTAATTAGTATCACTCCAACTATAACCATTGGGATGCTAAGAAGTTGACCCATGCTTAATTGTAATGCAACAAAACCCATGTGAGAATCAGGCTGTCTAAAGTATTCAATAAAAAATCTTATTAGTCCGTATGCCATTAAAAAACTTCCGCTAATGACTCCATGTTTATTATTTTTTGCGCCAACTAACATTAGCAGGATAAAAAGAATAAAGCCTTCAAAAAATGCTTCATAAAGTTGAGAAGGATGCCTAGTAAACCCATATGGATCTGTTGGGAAAATAAATCCCCAGGTTCCATCCGTGGGTCTGCCAAATAATTCTCCATTCATAAAGTTTCCAATTCTTACCAAACCAAGACCTATTGGCATTGCTACGCAAATCGAATCTGCAAGCCTTAGAAATGAAATTCCATTTTTTTGAGAATAGATATACAAGCTAATAATTACTCCCATTAATCCGCCATGAAAGCTTAAGCCACCTTCCCATATAAAGAATAAACTAAATGGATTAGACGCTAATTGATCTAGACCATAAAAAAACATGTAACCAATTCTGCCACCCAACATGGCTCCAAAGATTAGCCCATACAAGAAAACAATATCATTTACTTGCTCCGCGGTTAATTTTAATTCATTGATGATGTAATGATTTTTTAGATATTGAAAAATTAAGACAGCTGATAATACCCAAGTTACAGCATAATATTGGATTCTAAACCAACCAAATTCAATTAAACTAGGATTATTAAAAAAGTCTGGAAGCTCTATTATCAATTTGTTACCACCAGAATTCCAATAATGATTAAAAAGATACCAAAGGAGATTTTAAGAGTCTGTTCAGAAATAGAATGGCTAAGATTAGCCCCCAGTTTGGCAGAGAATACGCTTGCTAATGAGATGCATAAAACAGCTGGCCAAAAAACATACCCGAAAGCCCCCATTGGAAGATTTGCATCTGTTTGCCCATAGTACATATATCCAAACGCTCCTGCTGCAGCTATTGGAACACCGCAAGCTGCTGCGGTTCCAATGCCTTTTCTAATATTATAGCCTCCAGCAATCATCAGTGGAGTTGTAAATGATCCACCTCCAATGCCAATAATTGAGGATAAAAATCCAATCCAAGAGCCATGGATGGGTGCAAGAAACCTTGATAGTGATATATATCTATTACTTTTGTCTCCAAGAGTTTTTGTAAACCCAGTAATCATCTCTATTCCAACGAAGATAAGAAAGATTGTAATAATCCATTTTAAGTTCTCGCTTGAAAGTGACGCAGCATATCCAGCGCCAACAAGAGCGCCAATAATCATACCTGCAGAAAGGGGTATGGCTAGCTGCCATTCAACACTTTCTTTGTTGTGATGCGTAAGGGCCGAAGAAATAGCAGAAAAAAATATACTTGCTAGTGATGTACCTATAGCCATAAGCACTATGACCGAACCCTCAAAACCCATTCCATAGAAAATAAAAATAAGGGATGGAACTAAGATGCTCCCCCCGCCAATACCAAACATACCAGCAAGCAAACCTGTGCATGTACCAAGCAAAAGATAGATTACAATTTCAATCATTACAAAGGTCAATATATTTTGAAAGAAATTCAGTTAAAACATTTCTATAAACATCACGCTTAAATGGAACCACGCAAGCCAGGGAGTGCCAGTAGGTAGCCCATTTGAACTCTACAAATTCTTGTGGAGTTTCATTTAAAAGATTGATTACTAGGCCCGCATTAGCTTTGAACATGTACCATTTTTGGATTTGACCTTTAAAATTTTTTAAACTTTTAGGTCTTGGCTTATACTTTTCAGGTAGATCATAGTGGTACCAATGCTTACTTTTTTGAATAATCTTTACTTGACTTTTTTTAATACCAACCTCTTCAAATAGTTCTCGGTATGCAGCTTTGATATCAGATTCACCAGCATCGATACCCCCCTGAGGAAATTGCCATGTTTTTTTGCCTTTTCTCCTGCAAACTAATACCTGATTGTTCTTATCCAATACGATTAAGCCAACATTTTTTCTGTAAGATTTATCATTCATGTTAGATTAACCCCTTATGAGCAAGCCTGATTTAGTAATTTTTGACTTAGATAAT
>MDSZ01094595.1_pt1 | contig 27430 bp, 42 predicted proteins | sample 811201 | NCBI WGS metagenome assembly MDSZ01 (sample SAMN05326647, study PRJNA326480) | marine metagenome | isolation source: seawater | place: Indian Ocean: North | collected 2010 | reverse complement strand
CCGAGTCCTCTGCTACGACCGAGAAGGTGCAAAGCTTTCGCTCTTCAAAGACTGGAAGCCTGGCACCCGTGCATTGATCACTGGCAATCTGGTTTTCTCTGACGATGTAAGCAAGCCCCTGGACTTGATCATCTCGACTATTGAGCCCAGCATTCCCAATGACATGTATTGCAACCAAGTTGTACTTGGCAATGCATTCTTCGCATCCGATGAGATTCGTGACCGACGCAACAATCAAGTCGCCGTCAAAATTGGAACCTCCCTCGATAACTCTGACATTGTCACCTGGCTATTCCTGGAAACCCATGAGTCACGTAAGAAAAAGCTCACCGATCGCCTTCGTAAGGGACGCCCGATTTGTGTGCAAGGTTATCTTCGCGAATATCGTAAAGAAGACAGCGACAGCCCTTATCGAGCCATTGTTGCTTCTGATTTCACTACTCGGAAAGATCGCGAGCAGACAAAACGCAACCCTCAGACAAATGGCTCAGCAGCGGGCTACACGGAGGTTGATCCGACTCCGGACTACTGATCGTCGTCTACACATTAAAAAAGGGGAGCCTGGATGGGACTCCCCTATTTATGGTCAGAAGTAAGATTACGCACTGATATTCCCACCAAATAACGGAGGGAAGTATTTGGCTTTCTCTTCGGGTGTCACATCCATATATGTGGGCATATAGTTCCCATCGAAGTCAGCAATCCCGTGAGTCCTTTGGCCTGTGGGATATGGTAATTGTTGAACACCACCATCTTTCTTTTCCGTCTTAGGAGCACCTCCCTCAATTATTTCTCCCGTTAAACCTCCGAAAAGGGGGTTATTTTTTTGCTTACCAAACAAAGCACCGCCAAGAAGATATCCAAGAGCCCCTAGTTGATTATCGGTGCCCATTCCAGGTAAGCCCATTCCAGGCATTCCCATACCCATTCCAGGCATTCCCATACCCATACCAGGCATTTGATTACCTACAAGACCGCCAAGTATGGATTGGATTTGTTGATCCTTATCGCCCGACTTCATTGCTTGGCCGATATTAAAACCAGTTAATGCACCAGCAATTCCGTTTTGGAAAACATCTGCGAAACGCATAATCTAATATCTCACATTTATATATTCTACAACCTATATTAATTATGTCTTAGATAACTAGATATGTCACTCCAAGTTCTCCCCCCTGAACTTCTTGAACAGAACAAAGATCGAATTGAAACTAAAGAACCTCAACCTTATTGGAAACCCAGCTCTTTGAAAGATGGTGAAAGCGAAGAGTTCCGTCTACTTGGCTGCTATGAAACAGGCCATGCAATCATGGGTTGGCAATACGCCTCGGAAACCCCAGGTCCCGATGGTGAACTCAAGTTCAACGGGTACGTGGTTACTCGTAGCCACCCTGGTACTCCCAGCGATCTTGCTCGTGAAACTGATTGGTCCAAAGCAGATCGGCCCAAGATTGACGGCTCCTACGTCAAGCCACGTCGGTTTCTAGCTTGGGTTGCAACCTCTGCCGCCCGGTCCCGTCTGGAAGTTCTGTTTATCGAGCAGAAGTCTCTTCGTGATCAGCTGACTGAGGTTCTCCAAGAAATTGAGGACTACACCTGGACCGACGATGGTCTGGCCAACTTCTCGATCAAGATCACTCGCAAAGGCAGTGGTCTCGAGACGAGCTACAGCATTCTTCCGAAGGTCCGCAAGGTTCCCGACAAGATCAAGGCTCAGTGGGCCAAGGAAAAGGAATCGATCTGGCTTCCAAATTTCTTTGAGGGTAAGGATCCCTTCGATGGCAAGCAGGCCGAAGGCAAGGGTCTTCCTGCTGGTGGCGTAGACAAGCGCGGTTCAACTGTGCTCCCCGCCCAAGCAGAAGCAAAGGTCGAGGACGACGCGGAGTTCTGAAATGGTTGACCTTTCTGTCAAAAAGAACGAGCACGGCCTCTTCCAGGCCGATGCATCGCTTACACTACCCACCATCACGGTCAGCCGAGTTAAGGCCGATCGTGACGATCTGGAGTACGAGCTTCGCCGTGCTTTCAGTGAGTACGTCGAAGAGTTTGTAGGCAAACATATCAAGGATGAATTCTGATGAATAATTCACAATTTTCTTCGCTCCCCCCAGAGCTTCAACAACGCATCGTTGACATCATCGGCGGTGCTCAGCCTCAGACCAAACAAGAAGAACCACCGGCTCCCCAACCGGCTCCTCCTGTTCGTCCCCCTTCCCTAATGGATCACACCGTCGCTTTGCGGCAGGAAGTGGCTCAAATGTCTCAGCAACTTGTCGCGATGGGGCAAGTCGTTGAAGCAGTTGGTAGTGCCGTAGGAGAGCTCTACCAGTTGTTTCAATCGCAGACCGCAACTTCGGATTACGGCGCAGCGTATCAAACGCAGCAACCGCAGCCGGAGTTAGAAAATGACTACTGATAAGCCATATCGGATTCAGACATCTGCCGGACACAGGAAATACCTGTGCTCCGGTATTTATATGCCCAGTGTTACCACTGTGCTTTCTGCCACAGAGTCTGAGAAGTCCAAGGCGGGTTTGAGGACTTGGCAGAAAAACAATCCGGGAGCTTTGGAAGAAGCTTCTACACGAGGATCTGCAATTCACCTTGGATGTGAAAACTATCTACGTGGCCTTGACCCTGGAGTACCTGAACAATATCAAGACTTCTGGAACGGTATTACTAAATACCTGGATTGGTTTGATACAATTCATTGGTCAGAACGTCCTCTTCGTCCTGACTGGAACCACCTTAGAAGCGACGATAAGGAAGTTGCGTATGTGTGGAGCACCGAGCATAAATATGCTGGCTGCCCAGACCTTATTGGTGAAATCGGCGGTGTACGAATTATTGCTGATTTTAAAACTAGCAACGCACCTTACTGTTCGACTTTTCCCGATCGTGGTGACCGCATTGGTTTCGGTGGTTATCGGAAATTTACGAAGTGCGCTCAGCAAATGGCGGCATACCGCCTAGCACTGCAGGAGAGGACAGGGTTCCTGTGTGAAGTAGCACTCATCATCGTGTCTACTCCTGAGACAACTCAGGGAATCTTCATTGATGGAGACCAGCTGGCTCTTCATGAATCGCGTTTTCTCAAACGCTGCAAACAGTTCCACGACATAGATAATGAAACTACGGATTGCGGTTCACAAGAGTTGCAAGAACAAGGAGAGTCAGCCAGCTAAAAGTTGGCAGAACATCAACGAGGATCTTGATTGGCTACTCGGCTGGGTCCAGAAGGGCTACGGCTGGTGCGCTACTCACTTCGTTGATCGCCATCGCAAGGCGGACAACGCCAACGGCTCCAACATGGTCGTCATCGACATTGATGGCGACACAACCCTTGCTCGTTTCTGGAGCACTGACACCGCCCGCAAGTGGTGCGCTGCTACCTACACGTCCAGCAGCCATTCGGAGCAGGAACATCGTTTCCGTGCACTGTTTCCACTGCCTAAGACCCTTACCTCAACTGCTGAGCACAAAGGTGCCTATTGGCTGATCGTTAACCGCCTGCTTGCCGAGCTAGAGCTTCAAGAGCTTGCCGACAACTGCGGACAGAAGCCTGAGCGCCTTTGGTACGGCAATACCAAAACCCTGCAGCAAAAGAACCTTGAGTTCGAGCCTGTCCCTGAGTTCCTACTCCAGGACATCGCATACGAGGAAACCAACTTCGTAGCTAGCGACGTCACTGACCAGGACATCAAACGCTGTACCTGGCTACTCGAGAACTTTCTCCGTCCTTCTGAGGATGGTGAATACGAGACGTATTACGTCCCAGTCATGGCGTCTTGTGCAGGGGTTGGTGAACCCTTGTTCGAACCATGGGTTGAGTGGGTTCTCAAGGGGCATCACGGCGAAAAGCCTGAAAACACAGAGCCCTTCAAGTGGAAGGGCCTCGGCAACTACGCCGGTCCCTCGACTCTCTACGGGCTAGCCAAGCGCCAAGACCCGGACTGGGCTCGCAAGCTGCCAAGCAACCTCCGCTTCGGTGCTGTAGGTGCAGCTGCTGGATACACGGAATTTGATCCGATCTGCGACGACGCAGAAACCATCAAAGCTCACATCAAGGAAAACCCCACAGTGACTACCAATACGCCTGATAACAACGTTCAACCCGAGCCATTGCCTGATTCACAGCAGGTCAAAAAGCGTGGGCGTCCGAAGAAGACATCAGACGATCTAGCAAAAGAGCGTGAGGCTGACGTGGACAAGGTCAAAGAGATTCTCATTGACCTCCGTAAGAACGAGCTGACCAGTGCCATCGAGTACACGGATGGACAAGGCAAAACCGTCGCTTTGCAGGGCAATGACCTGGACCTGATGACGGTGAAAATGGCCTGCGAGCACGGGGTATTCATTCCCGAGCAACGGATCAAGGCAGCAATTCAGTACGCAGCATCAAAGAACTCCTACTGCCCTATCCGTCGATACCTCGATCACTGTGCTGCCCATGCCAAGCCCCATGCCGAGTGGGATCAGATCGGCAAGGTGTTCCTGGGCAACAAGCACAAGATCGCTACCACGGCACTGCAGCGAATGATGATCGGCGCTGTTGCACGTGCCTTTAACCCAGGCTGCTCAATGTCCTGGTTACCCATCCTCGTGGGACCTCAGGGTGCAGGTAAATCGATGTTTGCTCGAAGCCTGGTGCCTCCCACTCTGTTCTCAGAGATCACCACTCCCTTGGAGACGCTGATCAAGGAGCAGTACCGACTGCACGTGGCGTGGCTGCTTGAGCTTCCTGAAATCGATAACTACTTCAGCACCCGCAACATTGAGAACTTCAAAAACCTAGTCACCACGCGGACCGATGAAGTGCGGTTCCCGTACGCGAGCCTGCCATCCAAGCTGGCACGACGCTTTGTGCTTATTGGAACCACCAACCGCAACCAATTCTTGGTTGACAGTACGGGCAACAGACGATTTGTCCCTCTTGAGATTGGTGCTGGGTTTCAAATCCCTTGGCGTGAATTAGCAATGCAGCGTGACAGCCTTTGGGCAGCTGCTGTGCATGCATATCGATCAGACGAGGGTTACGAATTCAACAGTGGTGAAATCGCTGCTATTTCTGAGTACATCCAAGAATTTGGTGATCCTGATCCCTGGCTCGACAAGGTCGCAACTTACATCGCACAACGCAATGAAGTCACAGCTGCCGAAATTCTTACGAATGCATTGGAGCTTGATCCACGTAGTCAAGGGCGGCGTGAGGGTCGTCGCGTAGCCGAAGTTCTTCAGTCTGTTGGATGGCGTCGTCTCGTTACGACAAGGAAAGATAAAACAACTGGACGTTCTAAATCAGTTCGTGTTTGGCAAAGACCAAAAGACGACTTACTTACTGATGACCACATCTTGAACGACTTCTAACTACACTCATTTAAAGAAGGCATATATTTCAAGACAATGAATCCAAAAGATATTAAGATTGGCCTCCGGGTCAAAGTCTCTCCTGGCGATCATATTGGTCTCGTTGTCGGTAAGCCTGAGTACTACACACCTCGAGCAAAGCTTGTTCGAGTGAAGTACGAACAAAGTACTAAGTACGAGTACAAGTTGGATAATCAACTTGAGGCGCTGCCTGTTGATCAGCAGTACCCGGAACACGGAGGGACTTTCACTAAACCCAAGGACGGAGTCTGATGAAAGAATCCCAACCAAGCAAGAAAGTAGGCGGCCACGCTTACGGACGACGCAAGCTCAACCTCTCAAATACCGCAGAAGAGGGGTCACTCTGCATCTATGCAGGGCACTCCATCGGTAGGTTCAGCTCAACCTCCATGCGTTACGACAGTCACCAAGCCTGTGTTCGCTGTGTCGCTGCTGCTCGTGAAGGGCGCATGTCTTTCGACATCAGCAGACTGCTCAAAAAAGAGCAGCGCCGAGCCTTGAAGTTCTGGTCGCAAGTTGATATTGGTCAGCCTGACGAATGCTGGGAATGGATGGGATACCGAGCAAAAGGTAATGGCATGCCTCAGTTTCCATGGAGACGCCCAGGTATTAGCTCGAGTACACAGCACCACCCCCAGCGAGTAGCCATGTGGTTTACCTGGGGTGACCTTGGGTTTACAGGCGTTAAAACTACTTGCGGAAACAAGTACTGCTGCAACCCCTTCCATTTAATTCCGCAGAAAATTGGCGTCTTTGTCAATCAAGACAGCTACCTCGAGAGCTTTGAGCTTTCCTGCGAGCTTCATACGCTGAAGCAGCAGGTAGCTGAGTATGTGCTTGAGGAGGCCATAAAGGAAGAAGAGAAGCGAGCATCAGAGGCTGAGATGCAAGCACGAACTGAACTCCTGTTCGAGCCCACGACTGACTTTGCCGATCGTTGGCAGGCAGTTGTAGGTGACATTCTTCTCAATCGACATCCCAGCCAATTAAATATCAATCAAAAGCCAGATGAAGAAGACGAAAATACCACAGATAATTTTTAATTAACCTATCCTAATTAAAGAGTCATTAAATTATGTCTAGACGCGCAGAGTTACTCCAGAAACTTGTCTCTTCTGAAAAGTTCGGACCAGAAAAAGAGCAGGAACAAAAGTTCCTGTTGGCAACTGCTGAGTTGATCCTTGTTGACTTGATCAACATCGCACTGAATGGTGTGGAGAAACACGGTCCTGGATCTCTCGTGATCAACTTAATCAATGATTCCACAACTTATATGTGGCCAGATAGCATTGAAGTTGATTTGAAGGTAGCTGAGCGGGAGGAAGACGAGGATATTGTCTCTTTCCTGCGTGGGCTACTAGAAGAGATCGACGAAAACGACTGGTCACAAAATGTGCTTATTACATTAATCAGTGATGCTGGAACAAGAACATTTGCAGTCGAAGCAGGTCGGAGCCAAGAAAGCCTTAGAGCGGTCGCAGAAGAATTTATCGGATAAGTTAGCCGCTAAAGGATTAAAGCTCCCTCTTTACCCGACACCACAGCTCATTGACCGGGCTCGTGAAGTAATGGGCAGCATTGATTTTGATCCCACATCAGATCCTGTTCAGCAGGTGCTGGTGGACGCTACCTCTGTTCCCAGCATCGAAGTCAACCCGTTGCAAGAGCAATGGCATGGCAATTGCTGGGTAGCCCCAAAAGGTGCTGTGCGTGACTGCCGCATCTGGTTGAAGAAGACGCTGAGTGAGTACCGCAACGGAAACATCAATAGCTTTGTGTTTTTCAGCAGTGCCTCTGAACTGCTCCGTGCGGCACCTGTCATCTGGGACTACCCCATCTGTATTCCCTTTAAGCGAGTCAAGCAGCTTCGAGCCACGGCAACTGGATTCGAACCAGTATCTCCGTCCACCTGGAACTTGATCGTATATGGCCCACCCCTGAGCCAAGCACTGACAGATATTGACAAGGTCTCGCTGTTCTACAACAGCTTTAGGGACATTGGTCGGGTGATCTACAGCGAATACGCTGGTGATAACTGGCAGAAGGACCTTGACTTCTATGAAGAGAACAAGGGTAATATCTGATGAGTAAGCATATTGCTTCCAATTATTTCTACGAATTGCCGTCGAAAAGCAAGGTTCATCCATACCGGCTGATCCATAAAGACGGCTGTTTTATGTGGAAGCACGCATTGCTGCTAGGTGGTAGTCATCTCTTCGTCCCAGAAACTGAAGCGCACGAACAGCACATCATTAAAACTGCTCTGCGCTTAGAAGAATTAAACAGCTGGGTGTCTAATGGACTACAGCCGTGGGAAGGCTTCGAAATTGCTGCCTGGTATGTGCCAATCGATCCTGAGCTGTCAGAAGGTATATCAGTATTCTTCTCGCATGCAACCCATGACATTGACTATACATACGAGCATCTACTGCCTCATGTTCAAGACCATGAAAGGCTAGAGCTACGCAATAGCCTGTTGTTCTTCAAACGCTGTTGATTAGAGACTTTGAATTAGCTTATCCAAGTACCAGCGTGCTTTCTCGGCATCTTGCTTGTAGTTGTCTTCGTGCTTGAGCCAGAGACGCAGCATGTATTTCAGCACCTGACCATGAAGGAAGCCCTGCATATTTGAAGGGGCTTTATCGATTGCATCTTCAATCACATAAATCGCTTCCACCCTCGACGTGGTGTAGTGCTCAGGGCTGTTGACCATATCCTTTTCCATTGTCTCGCGTATAGCTTTTGACCTACTTAATATAAGAAGTAATCGAAAATTTGTGGATATGCCTAGTCCAAAAGGTGATCCGACCTATATCAAAAATAAAGATCGATATTTTATTGATATTGCTCGTGCAGTTGGCCAAGCGTCTACGCATCCAAAGTCCCCAGGTGGGTGTATTATCGTTCGTGATCGTGAGATTATTGGAGATGGAAGAAGCCTACTGACAGACAGCAAGGTTGAAGTGGATTGCGTGTCATACGCAGTTGCAGCAGCCGCTAAGGCTGGTACTGGGACTATCGGAGCTGTCATCTACAGCACCCGTTATCCATTCTCTACCTCGGTCTTTCAGGCCCATCTGATGGGCATTCGAAAAATCATAATTCTTGCCCATGATTGGGAGCCATATTACAAAGATGAGTTCAGACGTTCAGCACGGCTTGCACGTGAACTGAATATCTCGATCGAACCTATGTTCTTGGATGAGGATCCAAGATTCTCAAAGAATGCAAATGATAGAGACATCGATCCGCTTCTCTTCCCGGAAGCAAACCCGTTTGCGTCAGATGAATATGATCCAGAAAATGCGACAGACAACTTCGACGAAGACACAACTCCTGTTCGACATTGAAGCGACGGGCCTTCTACGTCAGGGCAGTCAGATTCACTGCATCGTCGTACGTGATGACTCAACGCAGGATGTACAGGTCTTCGACCACAAACCTGAGCGTGCTGTTGTCCAGGGGATCAAGCAGCTCGAGAAAGCGGACATGCTTATCGGCCACAACGTGCTGAGCTATGACATCCCCCTGATTAAAGAGCGTTACCCAGACTTTGCTCCAAAGGGAGAAGTCATAGACACTCTGGTACTGAGCCGACTGTTTTATCCGCATATTGCTGACCGCGACTTTGAACGTCGTCCTGACGGTATGCCTCAGCGATGCTACGGACGCCACTCACTCGAAGCATGGGGTTATCGACTGAAGTGCTTTAAGGGAGACTTCGGAAAGAACGAGGGGAACTGGGCTGTCTATACCCCAGAGATGCTCGATTACTGCATTCAGGATACGGAAGTCACACTGAAGCTATGGCAGCTGATGCAGCGCCGTATGCACGACTACTCATAATTCATAACTGGAATTGTCATGACCCCTGATTATGTGAAGCTGGAGATGCGCCTTGCGGAAATCATGGCGCAGCAAGAGTGTTCAGGCTTCAAGTTCGACGTAGATGCTGCCGAGCGCGTCCGATCTGAGCTTGAAACTGAAATGAAATCTATTGAAGAAAAGCTCAATAGCCTTTTTATCTATGTGCCAGGCAAGGTCTATACGCCAAAACGTGCCAATAAGACAAAGGGCTATGTAGCTGGTGCGCCCATGACCAAGCTCCTGGAGTTCAATCCCACTAGCCGTCAGCAGATTGCGTGGGTGCTTCAGAACTTCAGTGGTGGTCGCTTCACCAAAGTCACAGACACCGGTAAGCCGAAGGTCGATGAAGCCACTCTTTCAGAGATGAAGGACATTGCATTGCAGCAAGAGAACCAAACTCTGCATGACCAATGCGAGCTATTTATCCGTCTACTGACCCTCCAGAAATGGCTTGGACAGCTTTCTGAAGGAAGTAATTCCTGGTTCAATTCGATTGAGGAGGATGGCTGCATCCATCACAGCTGCACACTTGCTACACAAACGGGGCGTCAGGCCCATCGTGGCCCCAACATTGGGCAGGTGGTAAGTGCACCTTGGGCACGGGAGTTGTTTGTTCCTCATCCTGGTCATGTGATGGTGGGTAGTGACTTGGAAGGATTGGAATTAAGATGCTTAGGGCATTACCTCTCTCCGTACGATTCAAATGCTTTTGCAGATGTAGTTGTCAACGGTGACATTCACCAGCAAAACGCAGATCGTGTGGGGTGCACCCGCAAAGAAGTGAAAACTTTGACCTACGCCTTCATCTATGGGGCAGGTGATATCAAGCTCGGTCACAGTCTAAACCCGGCCCTCTCCGATGCTCAGAAGAAGACCCTAGGCCAGGAGCTACGTCGCAAGTTCCTTGACGCCATTCCAGGTCTGGAGCCACTCGTTGATGCCGTGAAGCAGAAGGTGCGAACCTCTGGTCGCCTGAAAGCGCTGGATGGACGACCTATCTTCTGTAGAGCGGAGCATAGTTCACTGAACTTCCTCCTTCAGTCATCGGGTGCAATTCTGAGCAAGCGGTGGGTTGTGATTGGTCAAGAGATGCTGGACGAAGCGGGTTTGACCTACAACGTTGATTACACACGCTGTGCTTATGTGCACGATGAAATCCAGCTTTCGGTAGTACCCCAAGAAGTTGATAGGGTAAAAATGATCCTAGAAAAATCTGCCCCTAAAGCAGGTGACTACTACGGGTTCCGTGTGCCGATCACTGCTCAATCGGACAGCGGCAACAACTGGTCGGATACTCATTAACCTGACAATAGTTCGCCGTGAACAATGGTATCGATTTATACTAAATATATACGTTCATCCCCTTAGTGGGACGCAAGTACTTCAATCTGAAGGAAGGAACGGGAAATTTCTACTCTCAATGGAGGTTTCCAATGAACACACTCAATATCATCAAAAAGCAGATTCAAAAAGCTGCGGCTCAACACGACGCTCAAATCAACATTACCCGCTATCGGGGCATTGATTGCAAAGTCCACGAAGTTGGTACTGAAAGCCACGCTACATTTTGCTATCGCGGTCGTACCTATACGAAGTGAGTTAGTACTAAATAACTTTCAGGGGGTCTAGTTCGGACCCCCTTTTTTAGTAAGCAGCTTCAGTCTCGCTGCCTCCAATCGTCAGTTTTCTCTTGGCTAAACCAGTTAACGATATCGTCTGCACCTTCAAATTCTGTTTTGTGATTAGAAGGATCAGGGTCCCCTAAATCCATTGCATTCATAAAACCATCAAGACTGTCTGCTTGCATTTCTGGATTATGAGAGAGTCTCCTCGCTCTACGAAGCAGCTCACCAGCAGACCTATTCGCTTTAGCTAGCTTCTCAGCCCAGATCATATCCTCGAGTTTTACCTCTTGATTATTGACGATCCTTGAACAGATGAATTCTAGACGCTTGCGATATTCAGTCGATAGCATTTTCTTACCGGATAAATTAGCTTGTCAAGCTTTCAAAAAGCTCACGATTGATTTCTGTCTCTGGTCTAAATGACTCTGCTCTTGCTTTATCAAATGCTTTCATCTGATTACGCATGATCTGAGTTTGCAGACCTGAACCAAAGCCACCTGTACCAGGAGTTCTCTCTGTACGGAATGGTTCTACGTTCTTGCTAAATCGGTAGTTTGCAGCTCGTTGTTTGGCGATCGCGGCACCTCTTAAATTAGGAATGTAAGTATCCCCTTTTCTTAGCCGTCTGCGATCTACCACAACTATCTACCAGTGCTACCTCTCTATTATATGTTCAGATTCCTACAGTTTGATTCAGAGTCTTCACTGCTTTAGCAAGTGGGATGACAGTAGTCATAACTTTTTTAGGCAGCTCAGTTTCCTGCTTATCAATCTTCTCGATTACTGACTCAATCTTCTCAGAGGTGGCAGCAATGGAAGCCTCTGCTTCCTTACTTTTGTAGTCAGTGAACTTCATTGCAAGCAGCAACGTAATCACTGGACCGATTACATATTCCATTTGACTTATATAACTATCGCAAGTCTAACTTCTACTGCACAAAGGTGAGACCGTCATCATCCAGGTCTTCATTTTCCCAACCTTCATCTTCAATATCAGTGGGAAGTTCGTCGCTCTCGTCGATATTCATCTCGAGAAGCTCGCAAAATGTCTCTTCTGAAATGATCTCAGGGAAGCCAGACTGCTGTTCGTCAATTTTAAAAACGATACCGTTTGCTAAAAGCGCATCTTGGACACCATTTTTTTGGAGCATCCGAGACCTAAGCAGCTGCAAGGCAGTCTTTTCCAGAGCTGGCCTGCTCATTCTCGTTACTTCGTAACGTGCTCTTTGTAAGGCGAACCGTTGCTCGATGTTCAACTGGCTGTTCATCTAATTCTTCCTCAATGAATCTCTTGTTGGTTATCCATTCTTCGATCAACTCCTTTGCAGTTTCGTTGTAAAAAAGCTGTTGTTTGAACCACTCTAACCAAGGTTGTGAACCTTTTGAGTGATTACAGCTTGTGCAGCATGGAATTAAATTTGATCTTAGACTTGATCCCCCCTTCGATCTGGGCTTGATGTGATCGAGACTTGTTGCTCGATTACAGCGACAATATGCACAAAGTCCGCCCCAGCCGTATTTAATTGACTTGCGGAATTTGCGTTTTGCTGCCCCTTTAGAGAGACAGTCTAGGTTGAACATTAAATCTGCCCAATCTTCCGCGATACCCATTCGTTCTCTTTTAAGGAACTTACTACGAATGTAACTCAACTACGATTCATTTACTCCTGTTACTCTGTGATGCAACCAGATCATCTAACTTATCTTCGATCCGAATCATGTGAGCTTCCACTCGCTCAAGTGTTGATGCAAAGTCGTCCTTAGTCACATACGACCTTGCCATAGTCAATTCAACAGAATCTACTCTTCGGTCAAGTGCATCGATTTTATTGTTCATTCTGCTTGTAAGAACAAATCCACCTGTGATCACTGCCACGGCTGCACTTATTATCGATTCAAACATAAGAAACAACCGACCTCTTCTCTTAATTATATCCCTCAAAATTGAATCAGTTTCTTTAGACTGTCGAATATGCAATCACATATATGAACCTAGAAAAAGACGAGCTCTATCTCAACCCTGCTCTTTTTGTCGCTCGTTCAGACGTGCACCGATGGGGAGTGTTTACTGAGAAGTTTATTAAAAAGCACGATGTTCTGCAGGAATCCCCATACTGCACATTCCCCTACTCAGAACTGAAAAAGAAAGGGGATGTCGTGATCCGATACACCTACGATTCATCCCACGAGATTGGTGCAGATGATGTGGTCATCGGATTTGGGTTCGCACCGCTCTACAACCACTCGGCCGAAAATTGCAATGTTCGATACGAGCTGGATACGGTAAACGAAGTTATGCGTCACTACGCAACAGAAGACATTGAGCCAGGAGATGAGCTATTCCTTGACTACGGATACGATGATGATGACACCGATGATTTTGGTGATTACTGATCCTTCATAACAGATTTATGCGTATAGGAGATGGTCCATCCATCTTCACCAAACTCATTAATCTCTTCAAAATGCCACTCGAGATCCTTGTCAGGCTCTGGGGTGGCTTTTTTGTACACCTCAACGGCGTTATCGATTTTACTAGGAAGGGTTGCGTAGAATTTCTCTTCTTGTATTTTACGCCGAACTTTTTCGAGAGGGCTACGGGTGCTGTACCTAAATAGCCATTTCCCGTCAGGCGGGATATCGATTAATCCTTTTTTGCAGGCTTAATCGCTTCCAGTGCTTGAATCACCAGCTGAATAACAGAGTTACTTCTGAGAGGAGTAAGAGCAATGATCTCAGACGCAGCTGCAATAACAATCCAAAAGATAGGACTTTCGATGATACCCATTTTCTTATTTGCGGACTTAAATATATTCTAGACAATCTGCTATTGTCTTACGACGGGACTATGGCGGAATTGGTAGACGCGCCGCACTTAAAATGCGTTCCCCGAAAGGGGGTGAGGGTTCAATTCCCTCTGGTCCCATCCCTTGACGCGAGTCTTATATCCGATACAAATGGAACCCTCGGCTCAGGGTCTTGCCCAAACCCCGTACCTGGACCCATGACAAACTCCGAGCTGTAGTGCCTGACTGCATTTCCGTACGACAAGTTTTACAAAAGCTTGGACTACGTGAAGCAGGTGGTAATTATACGACTATTAGACAAGCAATTCAGGAATTATCAATTGATATTAGTCACTTTAAAGGTCAAGGTTGGAACAATGGTACTAAAAGAGCACCTAAAGAAAAGCGTGAACTATCGCTTTATCTAAACAACATTCATCCAATTACCTCTTACCGTCTTAAGAATCGCCTCATAAGTGAGGGACATTTCGAGCATCGTTGTTGCTCTTGCGGTTTGACCGAGTGGCAGGGTGGACCTATCCCCCTTGAGCTCGAGCACAAAGATGGAAATCACCAAAATAACTCTCTCGATAATTTGGAGCTTTTATGTCCTAACTGTCATGCGTTAACGGATACTTATAGAGGTAAGAACGCTAAGCGTCGTCGTATCGCTTAGGTTCCTAACCGTGACCTAGTTAGGTCCGGTCCTGATTGCATATATTTGATGGCAAGAATCCCTTCCGCTTGGGCATCGTCCGCAGACGTTGCTCGTTGCTTTGGTATCAGCACACGTCACCTCAGATCGCTTCGGCGTGATTGGGAGGAGCTTGGTCTGCTCCTCGAAGGAAAGCACTACTGGCAGTTCTCTCCTCGCGTTATTCGTTTTGATCTTGATGCAATGATCAAACTTGCCCATAGCCAAGGCAGGATCATCCGGTCTTAGTGCTTCTTTGAACGTAGAGGTGCAACTCTCTTGCATAGGTTTTTTCGATCATGCTTGCAGAGTTGCCCACTGCAGCGGCGCAGGTTGCTGCTGAATGAAGACCTGTCATAAGACTGACGCTGCAGTACCGGTGACGCATATCAGTTGCACTCACTCCAAGGTGTTTGCTGACAGCTCTCGAAAGCTCACTCGATCGAAGATCCCATTTCTGTTCGAGTTCAATGTCTGGCCTCCCATTCGTCACGAAAAGCTCTTCGTATCTCTTAGGACGCCAGTCGCTTAGATCAATCCAATTACCATCTCCAAAGGGGCATGGAACTGCGCAGCATCCATAGTTGTTTTTGGTTGCCCAGTAACTGACGTATCCAGTCTCCTTGTCAAACGTGCTCCAGTCAGTCGAATAAATCTGCATTATTCGGTGACCGTAGACGGTGATCGCATAGATGTGTTTTTTTAAATCGTCGTCTTTTATCGAGTTGATACGTTCCCACAGAACTTCGTCGCTTGGAATATTTGACCTGCTTACCACTTGGTATACATAAGCAGGTTTCTGATCTTCGCGGACACCTGTTGGCTGGCCCAGGTGTTGGCAAACCAGTTTCATGATGTCGAATGCGTTGCGGTAGCTCTTCCGCTTTCGGTCGCCGTAGAAACTCAGTAGTGCGTCTGCGGAGGCTTCTAGAGACATGCTGATGGATTCTTCCGCAGTCCATGCAAAGCACAGGTCTACCCATCTCAGCTGCGCTTGAAGGCTTGACTTCGACAGACTTTTAGTTTCACCACGGTCCAGCACGTACTTCTTCGCTCTCTTCAAGTCGTTCTTATGAGCTAGAGGGCTGAAGGCCAACGCAGCACGGTCATAGGTTTCGAGGTTGCGCCGTGTATCCCGTCCCAGCTGACCTAAGCCGATCAGCTGCTCAGCCTCATCAAGAGCCCTCTTGAACGACTCCTGAATTCGACTAAGACGTAACGGTGTGTGAAGACGTCTAGAGGTTTCTTTGCCGTTTCCTCGCCAGAGACCATCGAGGTCGATCGCATGGTGACCACTTTCGCTGGGCCTTGCTTTGACCCTCATCCGGCACCTCTTGTCTTCCAAAAACAGTTGACTGTTTGATCTCAGGTACTTGTTTGCCTGTGCCAGCTCTAGCTGCCAAGGTGTAGCCATAGCCTCGTTGCCATCTGTCGAGACTCTACCGAATCCGTCTACCAATTTCCCCGTTTCTCTACCGTTTATTCCCTTTTCGCCACCTTCTAGCTTCCTTGTCGTTTCCGCTCTAGATCCCAGTTGCAGCAGTGGATTCCGTTCGTTACAACGGTATGACCTTCATCTCACGGGATCGTTGCAACTTCTTTTAAGTCGCGTGTCATCTAGGCCCTCACTGGCTTTTCAGCTTCAATCGGTAGACGTCTACCAGTTCCGGAAAGGCCGCTACTGGACTAGCGGAGTTCTGAAGCAGAGCTCATCTGAGCCGGAGCGGAGCCATCGGCGGACCAGGAAGAGGTCTAACGTTTTGTGAAGATCTAACGGCTCGGCGGAATCGTTACGTCGATGTCGTAGGGGCGAGGCTTGATGGGCAGCACATACATGGCTGCCCTAGCGACTGAGGCCAGTGGAGAGTCGGTAGGAGACTGACCTGCAGCGGTGAGCTTCTCTCCGTAGCCTCTGCGGTCCATAGGGGGGCGCATTTGCAAGAGGTCTTCCCTGCCTTGTTCAAGGGCCACACGGTTACGCAGCTTGGTCCGGGCTAAGGGGTCCGTAATCCCCTGAATCTGCAGCAGTGCTTTGTCTGGCTGGATCTTTCCCGACACCAGGTCGGGATCTTCGGCTTCGTTGACCATGTCGTACTGGTCACGGATCCGGATTGCCCCACCAGGCCGTGCCTCTGCCGTAAAGCGTCCAAGGGTCTGAGTCACGTCTGGACCTGCTCCAACCTTGTAGGGATTTACAGCGCCTAACTTTCCTGACTTTTCAGTAGCACTCCTGATGGAATCAAGCGTGGACTGATCAAGCTTCAGACCTTCATTTCCAACTCCTCCGATATAACGCATAAAGAGATTCATGCGGTCGGGGAGTATATTTAAAGCTTCACCAGCCAGGCGATTAAGTGGCATGATATTACCATTATTTGTATTCTTATATTGTATTCAGTTCAGCTGACTGCAGTAATTGCGGCACCTCTAAGAGGCACTCTATAGTCAGTACCAGTCTGCAATGATGCGTCAGTAGTAACAAAGATGCGGGTAACATGCTTGCGCTTGTTATCACCATCAAAGGTATAAGCGCTACCATTCCATGCAATCTTAAGGTGCGGATTGGACTCTGTTACAGCGATATAGATTTGATCGTTATTATCGCTATTGTTAACTCTTACGCAGCCTTCATAGATGGTGTTATCGCCATTCCACCACCACCTTGGAACCGTCCAAAAGTTCACAGGGCGATCAGTAGTACGAGGACTTACTAAAGTTAAGTCACCAGATTGACCTTCGAAAGAATGCAATCCAGTGATAGTGATTTGACCTGCCATCAGCCACGCCTCCGTGCCATGACTTCACGCATTTTGCCATCCTTAAACGCCTGTGCTTCAGGCTCTTTAAGTGCATCTTTCATCGGCTCTTCAGTATCGCCATCATTATCTGCATCGAGAAAGTCAGGCTTGGCAGTAGTGTTAGGCATCAATCTTTATTGATAATGTTTTTATAGAAGGTAGCCTTCTTCTTCATTTTAGTTGATGCATCAGGATCATTTAACACCTGATTCGCAAAAGCTTTGCGTCCCTCCGGAGTATCTGGATGTCCTGCTTTTGTTGCTGCTGCGGTAAACGTTCCTTTAGTTCCACCCTTTTTACGGTGAGACATTTTCTGGAAAGCTTTTGCTAGCCCTTTTGCTTTTGTACGTTTTGCTTTAGACATTAGCTTCTATACTTTGCGGTCTTCTCAGCAACGTCATCAGGCTGCTTACTGAACTGCTGACCCTTACGAGCAGCAGCACGTTTCTTGGCAGTAGAGCGTGCATACTCTTTATCTGATAATGCAGCACGAGCTTTCTTTGGTAGATAACGCTCTCCGGTAGCATCCTTACCTTGGGTGGAATTCTTGCCGGACTTAGTGCCCCACTCTTCCTTGCCCCAATTCTTCAGAGACTTTTGTGATTTAGCTAAACCCATTATCTATTTTGCAAACGTCTAGACATTTCAAGAGCACCAGCAATGCCGCTACCCAGTGCTATTGCAGTTCCAGGACCAGCCATTCCGTAGGTCATTCCTGCTCTAAGCAAGTCACCGGCAGCATCCACCTGATCAGCATCTTCAGGCAGGTAACCCAAAGCACGTCCAGAAGCACCACCAAGTTCATATGCAAAATTGCCAGATCCCAGCAATGCTGCTAAACCTGTGCCAATAGCTGAACCAGCAAAACGACGATTAGGGTTAGCGTTGTATCCCAAATAACCACCAGCTGCACCGAGAAGGGGAGCTAAATTTCCCGATAATTGACCGAGCCCCGACTTTTGTAAGAAAGAAAGGGGATCGTTGCTGTCTGGATCATTCATTTGTACATGACCCAGCTCATGAGCCATCACAGCAGCATGGGGTGCACCGGGGTCATAGAAGACGATGTCGTTACCTGTCTCCGGATCACGTCCAGCTGCCCAAAAGTTCTTATTATTAGGAACAAAAACTTCAACAGGATTATTACCTTGCTGAAGATATTTGTCGTATGTACGGATCATCTGATCCATTTCTTTTGCACTGCGCTCAGGATCGTTACGGATCTCGTCAAACTCTCCCATTAGTTCATCTAGCAGTGATTTGTGTATCACTGTATTTGTACCAACGGTCGCCATTGGAATGGCGGCACCACCCATCGTCTCGACAGCCCTACGACGGCTTAGTTCATCAACGAGAAGCTGCTCAAGGGCTGCATCAGAAACAGTACCTGTACTTTCGAACTGCATTACTTGTACCCACCACCTTTTGCTTTATATGCTTTGGCAAGCATCTGGGCCTTACGAGCAGACCACTGGCCCGCTTTACCACCCTTACCACTTGCTTTGATTTGCTCAAACAAACGTTTGCGCATTTCAGGCTGAGTGTAATTACCAGCCTCATTTACTTTCGATTTCTTTTCAGCCATTACATATTCTCCTTAAGTGATGTCAGACGTAATGCTTGATTTTTATGCTTGTCAGATGCACCATGAAGTTGATCAATAATCTCATTCATTTCATCTTCAACATTTTCACTATCTTGATTATATTCTTTTTTGGGTAAACATTCGTCAGTGATGGGACCACCATGTACCCATGCGTCACATGTTCTGTCACCTGCACACTTGAATTTGAATAACTGGCAATAGCCGATATTTCCATGTTCGATAACCCTGCGTGGATCTACATAAGGCTCTTCCTCTGTACCGATACCACTACCAATGCAGCACATTATTTTCCATGTCTGATCGAATGCGGCACAATTCCCACATCGTGTTGATTTTGCCTCGTCGATAGAGGCATTAAAAATCTCAGCTTTCTTCTGCCAGAATTCCTCACTCGGGTGATCTGGATTCATTGGACCATAACCATAGTTATCTATTGTCCAATTACGATTTTTAGTATTCTCTGCAACGTCTTGTGTTGCCTTGGGGCAGGAAGGTCTGTGGTAAGTGACGTGCTTACCGAGGTTTGCTTGAGCCTTACGCTGTTGATAGTCCATCACCATTTCTCCTTATGAGACCAGTACCGAGCACTAAAAATGTCAGGACTTTTATCTTGTGCATTGTGCCTAGCGTAATAAGACTTCCTACGTGCTTTATCTTTTGAAGACTTAGGATTCTTACCAGCACCTTTTACACCTTGTTGACCAAAGCGAATAATCTTCTCTTCTCCACCCTTACAGGCTTTGACAACATGGGATTTTGTTGGATGTCCTTTGGTTCGCACCGCCTTGTTGCACTTCATAGAACTTTTATCTAAGTGCGCCTTAGCTTTGGATTTAGCCTTAGATCGTGAAGACGCCATTTATTCAATAAATCCCCATTTTCATTATAGTTAATACTATTGGTTAGAAGAAATATGCTCCATCTCTGCATGCATTAGATCACTTAAATTAGCAACTTGTGCACAGCAGCTCATAATCAAACCTCGTTGATTAGGGGTCAGGTTCTCTGCGTCGATAGCATCTTCGGAAAGGACTACAGCTACGTCACCCATAGCCATGATGATTGCAGGCATTCCCCACTTCTCAACAAGGTTTGACATAACAGAAAGAAGAGGGTTGTCCCCACTCTCAACCATATTCCAAAACTCTTGACGTTCTTCTGTAGTCATAACTGTCCTTCTGAGTAATTCTATTCTAGATAGAATAAAAATACGCATGGATATCAATATGAGTCAAATAACTGAAAGGGGATTTAGAAATTTCTTCCAATACTTTAAAAATGAGCCACATCAGCAGAGAGCTATAGCAGCTCTATTTGAAGCGCTTCCGGAAGACTTAAAGGATAACAATACAGATTGGATTCGCATATACCGCAAACAAGACAAACCAAGCAATGTAGATAAAGATTGGCCTATCACCAAAGTTCAGATGGGTTTGATCATGAACTGCTCTACAGCTAGTATCCCTGATTCCTTGATGGACGACTTTGCCCATTGCTGCAAATTATACGGATTCGATCGAATTAATATTGCATATTTTCTAGGACAGTGTGCTCACGAATCAGCCGGTTTGCGATATCCAATGGAAATACATGACGGATCTAATTACGAGGGCAGGAAAGATCTAGTCAATATTTATCCCGGTGATGGAGTGAAATTTGCCGGAACTGGATGGATCCAAGTGACAGGACGAGGGCATCATCAAGCCTTTTCCGACTTCTTACAAAAAAAGGGCCAGTTTGACCCAAAGATTATGGAAGTAGGCAAGACCTACACAAGCGAGAAATATCCTTGGTCAATCTCAGGATTCTGGTGGATGAACAGAGGTATGATCAGTCATTGCCAAAAACGACCTGGTGTTGATGATGTCGGCTCTAAGGTCAACGGTCGATATCTTCCGAACGGCTACGAAGACCGCAGACACTACTCACGTAAATCATTCGATGTCTTAGGAATCCCTTATCCAGGCAATTAAAAATCAACCAGGTGTGCCATTAGCGATGGCATCATGTAACGGAGTCAGATCTTCAGTAGTCCAGAAATCCATCACAACAATAAGGTTGAGGTGTTCGACATTACGATCCACTCTGTCTTGTTCTTCAGGGTTTCTGGTGTCTTGAGCCATCAAATCATTGATGAGATTGACACTGTCCATAGCAGCGGAGTAGTGCTGAGCAATCTGAGCTTCCGTAGGATACTCGTAAGTCATAAATAAATATAAATGCTACTAACTTATTTTAGCTAGATGTCAGCCTTTTTAAGGTGATCTACTTCTGCTTTTAGTTCCTGAATTGCTTTGACAAGCATCGGGACCAACTTTCCGTACGAAGCCTCTAGACGATCAGGGTTTGAATCCATGACTAAACCCAAGTAGTCAGCATCAGCATCTTGTTGTACAGATTGCAGCTCTTGTGCAATAAAGCCAGCCTCATACGTTCCATCCTTGCCGTTGCCGTCACGGGTCTGCCACTGGAACTTCACAGGGTTGAGCTTGCTGATGAAGTCCAAGCCCTCTGGCAGCTCTTGAATATCAGTTTTGTCGCGTGCATCCGACAGGCTGCTGATCGTTTGAGTATTGCAGCGAAGAGTTGCAATGCTGGTATTGCCGAGGGTTACTTCATTGGTTGCACTTACAGCACTAGCATCAGCTGTATTGCCAATAATTATGCAGTTGCTACCTGTTGTAAGAGCGTCACCAGCACTTTTACCGATCGCGACGTTGTTGTAACCAGTAGTACACATCTGCAATGACTCATGGCCGACACAAGTATTGCCGCCACCTGTACTCAGTGAGGAAGCTGCACCAGAGCCAATAAGAACGCTTGCTGTGCCCCCAGTCGTTGCATTTGAAGCTACTGCGTAACCCATTGCCGTTACGGAGTACGACGAGGTCATATTTGCGCAGGCCAGATAACCAACAGCCGTTGCATATCCAAGGATTCCTAAAGCTCCCTCAAAATCTTCAAGGGCTTGATATCCAACAGCAGTACAAGTACCAATAGTCGTAACTGAATCTAAAGCTCTTGAGCCGATTGCAACGTTTTGACTTGCTGTAGTGGCTGCACCATGAGCACCGGCTCCAAGAACAACATTGTCATTCCCAGTCGTTTGATTTGCGCCAGCTTGATTACCAATCGCGATGTTTGACGATCCTGAGGTCAGGTCATAATGTGCCCAATAACCCATCGAAATATTGCCGGTTGCGGTTGATTTTCTCTGTGCCGCCCTACCGATTGCAATAGATTCGCTAGCGCCTGTGCCAGTGTTATACATCGCTTGGTAACCCAAAGCGACATTAGAATGTCCCGTAGTAACGCTTTTGAGTGCCTCATAGCCAACAGCAACGCTTAGTGATCCACTAGTAACTGCGTTTAAAGCGTTATATCCAACTGCAGTATTTTTGTTGTCAGAGCCATCATCATTGGCCAAAGCTCCTGTACCTAAGCCAATACCTGTTCCACTGTCGTAAGTAACAGCATCAGACAGATCGTTAATCGCAGACGCTCCACCACCACCACCACTGGCATCAGCAAGCGTGATGTTTCCATTGGTGGAGTTGTAAGTCAGGACCTGACCGTTAGTTGCACCAGATTGCAAACCAGGAATCCTGAGGCTTGTGATCGTTGCATTACCTAAAGTGATTTCGTTTGTTGCATTAGCAGCACTTGCATCAGCACCGGCACCGATAACAATGTTGTTAGTACCTGTTGTTAGGTTGTCGCCTGCATTTTTACCGATGGCAGTGTTGTAACCGCCTGTTGTTACTGATCCCAGAGCGTTGTAACCGACAGCTGTAAGTTCAGCAGCAGTTGTTAAAGATTGGCATGCCAGAGAACCTGCAATTACAGATGTAGAACCACCAGTTGTGGCAACATAAGCGGCCCTATTACCAATTACAGTTAAATCGCTTGGCGTTGTTACGGCTTTTCCTGCTTGATAACCTATAGCAACAGTTCGTCCGTTATTGGAATTACCTGTGTAACTAACCAGAGTTTCATAGCCAACACTCGTTACTTGGTTGACCGTTGAAGCTGAAATCAGGGTGTTATATCCAATACCGACGATTCCTCCTCCTGAACTAAGGGCTGAGCAAGCGCCATAACCAACAGCAACACCACCATCAGAGGTAACGTTTTTCAAGGCTGCATACCCTAACGCTGTCGAATACCTATTGTCACTATCAGTGTTGCCCATGGCTTGGTAGCCCATGGCAACGTTGTACTGACCTGTTGTGATTGCATCTAAAGCTTGTCTTCCAACACCTACGTTTCGATCCCCTGTGGTGCATTCAAACCCGGATTCATAGCCAATAAAAGTATTATTAGGACCTGTTGTCACTTTGCCGCCAGCTCTTGCTCCAATCAGGGTGTTTTGAACCCCGGTTGTTTGCACTTTGCCAGCTTCCCAACCGACAGCTACGTTGTTGCTACCACTGGTGAGGGCATTTAAAGCGTTGTAGCCCAGAGCTGTGTTCTTGTTATCAGTGTCATCATCATTAGCAAGAGCACCAGTGCCGAGACCAATACTTACACCGTTGTCATAAGTGACGCCGTCACTTAAGCCATTAATAGATGTAGCACCACCACCACTACCATTAGACGCAGCAGTGATGCGACCTTGCGCATCGACTGTAATTCCTGCATTAGTGTATGAGCCTGCAGTAACAGACGTGTCAGCAAGCTTCGCAGAAGTTACAGCGTCGTCTGCGATTTCATTTGTTCCAATTGTTCCAGATGCCGCAGCAGTAATCCGACCCTGTGCGTCAACAGTGAGGTCTGTTGCGGTATAAGAGCCAGCCGTAACAGAAGTGTTCGCCAACTTGGCTGCTGTTACAACGTCATCATCAATTGTCCAAGTTCCTCCACTATTGGTGACTGTGATATCACCTTTATCACCGTCAGGAACTGCATCATCCCCATCAGTATGCAGTTCTCCTTTCCAAACCCACTTCGTCGTAGAGCTGTCATACTCCAAACGAACGGCAATACCTGAAGATCCGACAAACCCGGCAGGCATTCCAGTTAGAGAACTGTAAGACTGAATGCCTGTTGAATTTAAAACCTCAATTCTGTCGTTATCAATTGGCGTCGAAGGTATGTCTGCTACTGCATCTACAGGTCTAAAGAAGACTTGGTTAGAGAGTGCCTCATCAGATGTAGCTGTGCCGACAGTTTTCCACTTCTCTCCATCAAAGGTATATCGGATATTATTTCCAGCTGTAAAAAAGTCGCCAGTGTTTGGATTATTAGGAAACTGAATAGCGGCCATTATTACAGCTACGGATTACATACCTTAATTATAGAAAAAACAATAGGTCTGAATCACTCAGTCACTACCACATCTTCTTCGGCCTGTTCCGCCTGAACTTCTTCCGGGGCATACTCAAGAGTGTCCAGAAGAGTTTTCAGATAATTAGCACTGAGTTCAAGCAACACCCCGTCACCAGTGGTGCGGGCAGAAGCGTACGAATTGATTGCACCAACCAAATCAGATTGCTTACAAGCCATAATATAAAACTTATCTTATAAGAATATAACTAAATAAGTATTAGATCGAGAGGTTAGGAAAGACGTGCCTCGAGATCGATGACCTGCTGTTGAAGCGTCTCAATGTTGCTGATCGCCTCTTGCAGTGCAGCAGTCAGAAGCGGTACAAGCTTTGATTGATCGATACACTGCATGACAGGATTGCCATCTTCATCGACTTCACGATGAATACCAGTAACTGCTTCAGGTACTACAGACTGAGCTTCATGGGCAATGAAACCATCCACAGTCTGATCAGGATCAGAAATAAAGTTGAAGCGTCTAGGATTCAATGACTTCACACGGCTAATAGCACCCGTCAAGTCCACTACATTCTCTTTCAGACGATAGTCTGAAGTTGTTGCGTACGTTGTGCCTGTACTAGCAGTAGAGATCTTGCCTTGTACACCGTTAGGGTTGACGAAGGTCTGATGATACAGAGTTCCAGTACCCGTAACTTCAGACTTAATTCCCACTACACCGGTTTCAGAGGAAGAAGCACTGGTGACGTGGATCATTGCTGATGGAGACGAGGTGTTCGCACCAAACTTTCCTGTAATTGTCAGATCACCAGACGTGTTCCAAGTGGGATGACCTGTGCTGAGATACGTAGGCAGGATTGATCCAGTAGGTATAGAACCATTCCAACTTGGGTTTGCTTCAACCCACTGTGATGAATCCGAGTCTTGGTAGTAGAGATACATTCTGCCGTCATCGGAGTCATACCAAGAGTCACCCACCTGAGGGTTTGACGGTGGGCTGCCTCCAATGGTGGTGACACTGCTGCCGAGCACAATCCAATTTCCGTCAGCTCTGAGGTACTTAGTGGTACCACCGCCTGAAGCAGGGGTGAGACCAGCGTTGGTAGAACTGAAGACGGGCAGCGCTACACCAGTACCGGTACTGGACGTAATCGTTGAGGTGGATGCTGTGTAACCCAGGTTCGTAGCGGTACCAGTCGGTGCTGCCCATGACCCATCTGCACGAAGGAAGTTGGTCGTTCCTCCTCCTGATGCACCAGCTAAACCTGCAGTGGTGCTGTTGAAGAGGGGAATCGTCGCATCTGTACCAGTGTCCGACGTGACCGTACGAGTCGATGCGTTGTACGCGAGGTTTGTGGTACCGGTGAACGTTGCTGTGGTGCTAATCGAAATGTTGGCAGAACCGTCAAAGCTTGCAGAGCCAGTCAATGCCCCAGTCAAGCTGATCGTTCTTGCAGTCTGTAATTTTGAGGCAGTATTTGAGTTACCAAGAAGTGTTGCAGTGATGTTTCTTGCTGCAAAGTCACCAGAAGCGTCTCTAGCGACAATCGCATTACCACTGTTCAGATTCGTGGCGGTGGTTGCAGAGTTAGCAACCTTTCCAGAAGTTGTAAGAGTTGCAAGGTAGGTATCACTGATTGCCGATCCCTGCCACACACCAGAACTGATGGTGCCTAGACCTGTCAGGCTTGATCCAGTAACGCCACTACCTAACGAAGTACCTGAAAGGACTTCGGTGCCGTTCACGTAATAGGCTTTGCCTGATGCAACATTGAAGTGTTCACTAGATGTCCATGCATCTATGGTATTAAGCCATTTGAGGGTTTTGTCAGTAGATCCCTTGAGTGTTAAGCCGCCATCGTTTGCGTTAATGTTGGAAGGACTAGAAACAGTATTTAGTTGGATATTATTGTCTTTGATATTGACGATATTTGCATCCAGCGAAATGGTCGAACCTGACGCAGTGAAATTACCAGCAACAGTTACGTTTCCGTCGAACGTTGCAGTGCCGCTAACGTCGAGTGTTCCAGGGACGTCAATATCTGATGCCCACTCGACTGCATTACCAGCAGCGTTGGTAACAAGAAGTTGATAAGAAGATCCGTCTGCTAATTTTGAAACCTGTATGCCAGCAGTACTACTTACTTTCGCATCAGTTACGGCACCATCAAGGAGATTACTGGTTCCTACCTTTACGCCTGAAGCAAGGGTGCCGCTGCCAATGTCATTAGGATCGACGCCGCCACTAATTTGAGAGCTGGTTACGGTGATACCGGAAGGTAAAGCTCCCGTGGCTAACTTACTTAAACCAATGGCCGCAGATGAACTTATATCAGCATCGACAATAGACCCATTAGTAATGTTCGCGCTATTGACGAGCACATTGGACGGAAGGGTTCCAGCTCCAAGCTTGGTTAGTGTGATTGCAGCGCTCGAACTGATATCGGCATCGACAATTGTTCCATCGGCGATCATTGAACTGACAACACTACCGCTATCTCCAGTAGTAATGAGCGTTCCGCTGACGTTGGGAAGAAGGATTGTACGGTCAGCAGTAGGGTTGACGACATTGAGGATTGTCTCAAATTCATCAGCCGACGTGCCTTCAAACGTAATTTTTCCGTTATTTAGGATGATGTCAGATGAGTTAAGAGTCAGGCCTGCATTCAGAATTAGTGCACCGGTAACCGTGTCGCCGTTTGAATTCACGTAGCGGTCATCTAACGTCCCACTTTGATGAGCAGAGTTAGTGGTATCTGGAATAACTGATGTATCAAAAGATTCCTTGCTAGCGTCTTTCCACGCAGCGCCAGTTCCATCGTTGTAATAAATATAGAGCCGCTCGTCGTCAGTATCAAAATACAAGTTACCAATCTCAGGGCTTGATGGTCCTGTCGATTGAATGTCAATCTTTGGATTAAAAGTGGCAAGTGATAAGTTATCTTTGCCAGCAATACGGACAATATTTCCTAAACTGTCTTTAATGAAGAGAGCCGGGTCAGATGAGTTGTAGTTAACAGCAATCTCTCCATCGAGCATGTTTGCTGATGTAGGCTCTTTGGCAGCACCACTGGTTAAAACATTAGAATGCTTTAATTGAATTTTCATTGATACGCCCTAATCTATTCGCTTGATAGTTATATTTTAGCTTTTATCATCACTAGCATCTCCAGGCAGCATACGATTTAGAGAGTCCTGCACTTTGTCTCTAATTGCCACTGCCATTAAATGCTGATATGTCACTAACAGTCTTGTTGTCTCCTTCAAACTCTTTTGAAGAACTTCGACATCAGTGCATTTGTCAATATCGTCATTTACCAGTCTCAATCTTAAAGTCTTCTCGAGAGAAAGTTCATAATCCTCAGGTTTAAACATGGCCAT
>MDSZ01043868.1_pt1 | contig 27430 bp, 23 predicted proteins | sample 811201 | NCBI WGS metagenome assembly MDSZ01 (sample SAMN05326647, study PRJNA326480) | marine metagenome | isolation source: seawater | place: Indian Ocean: North | collected 2010 | reverse complement strand
TAGGGCACGAGCAATACAGCTTCCTGGGTGGAATGAAGCGCTAGGTCTTCCAAAACCGTGGGATCAACAGTGGTCTCTAAGGTTTCAGCAAATTTTAGCTTATGAGACAGACCTTTTAGAGTATTCTGATATATTTGAGGGTTCACCGGTAATAGAAAGCAAAGTTAAGGAGCTAAAAGCTGATGCTTATAAAGAAATTGATAAAATTGAAAAGATGGGAGGCGCAACCGTCGCCCTAGAAAATGGTTATATGAAGGAATCATTAGTATCATCACTTTCTAAAAGGTCCCATGAGATAGAAACAAAAGAAAAACAAATTGTTGGTGTAAATTGTTTCGAAGAAACTGAAGAATCTCCGCTCCAAATGGATGAATCTATACAAAAAGTCAATGAAGATACTGCTAGGAAAAAAATTGATTCGTTAAAACTTTTCAAAAAAAATAGAAACCAAGAAATTATAAATAATAATTTAAAAAAATTACAAAAAGCCATAGAAGACAAAGAAAACATTATGGGGATATCTATTGAGTGTGCATCTAGTGGTGTTACTACAGGAGAATGGGCTAACACTTTAAGAGAGGTACTTGGCGAATATAGACCTCCTACTGGTACATCAATTTCCGCAAATATAGAAGATGACTCTACAGAGATTGCGCGTAAGAAAATAAGTGAAGTTAATGAAAAACTTGGTAGACCGCTGAAAATACTAGTTGGGAAACCAGGTTTAGATGGTCATTCAAACGGTGCAGAACAAATTGCGGTTCGTGCAAGAGATGTTGGAATGGAGGTAATCTATCATGGAATCAGGTTAACTCCTCAAGAAATTGTAAGTACCGTTGAACAAGAAAACGTTGATTTAATAGGGCTTAGTATATTGTCTGGCTCTCATCTAACTATAGTTCCAAGAATAATAAAAATGTTAGAAGAGAAAGGTTTTCAGTCAACACCTTTAATCGTTGGCGGAATTATACCTAACGAAGATCATAAAGTGCTTAAAGGTTTTGGCGTAAAAGCTATTTATACTCCTAAAGATTATTCCCTTAATGAAATAATGGTAGATTTTGCTGAAATTGTAGAAAAAGCAAATTAGCGTTCTTTTTTCTTTCCGTATCTAACTTCTTCTTCGTAAGTTTGATACTCTTCAATAAATTCATCCTTAAACTCTTGGAAACTTCGTGATTCTTCTACTTTAGAATTAACTTCGGAAATTAAAACAGATCTCTTTTCCCTATCTATAGATAAAAAGACTTCTAAATCTTCAAAGTCCCACTTATAAGTCTGAAAGGAATATATTGAAGTCTCTGATATTGGATTAGAATAAAAATCAATTAAAATTTGGTAAACAGCATTCACAATTTCCTCTAAATTTTCATCATTAGTTGCCTCTATTGAAACCCTTGAAGATAGAACGGTGCCCTTGAAAAAATCTACAGTTGAAAGAGAATTCTTATATGTAAAAAGATTTTTTGTATCAAAAAGGGTGCCATCAAACTTATAAGATTCGATTTTGGTTCTTTTCTCTATTCGCTCTTTTCTGTAATCGAAACCTCGCTCTTTAATTGTTCTTTTTGTTTCGCCAATAGAACTAGCAAGGTTAAAACCCGTAATTAAATTTCTATCAGTCTTAAGCTCCGCCTTATTTTTATCTGGCATCATCCAATCCGGTCTTTTTTCCCAGAGATCCCTGGTAGAAGAACAACCAATCAATAATAGGAAAATAATAAATATAGGAATTCTTTTACTAAATTTCATCTCTATTCTCTCTTACCATCGTTCCCTTGGTGAACCTTTTCTTTTTCTCATGTTCTTTTCATTTTGTCCAAATTCTGAATTGTTAATTGATTTTATTACTTTTTCGTTTATTTTAACTTTTCTTTGATGATGTTCAATCATATCTTCACTCTTATTATAATTCCAGCGTTCTCTTGGTGATTTTAGTGCATACATGTAACTCTCTGATAGCAGGAAAAAACCCAAGAAACTAAGCATAAAATAGGTAAAACTATTTTTTTTTGTCATTTACTAATGATACATTCGAAAAAATAAATTAAAATTCATAGTGTGGACAAAATAATTAAAAAAATTAAGAAAGATTATTTTTTATTATCATCAATACTTATACATCTGTTAATATTTGTTTTTGCCATAATTCTTAGTGATTTCCATTTTATATATAAGAAGCCAATTAAATATATAGAAATTACAGAAATTCAACAAGAATATAATGATATAGATAATGAAGCAGAAAGATTTGCAAAGAATACCAATAAAGCGGAAAAAGAAAAAGCATTAAAGAACAAAAAAAATAACTATAGTCCTCCATCAAAGAAGAGTGTTGAAAGTAAATTCTCAAAAAAAAGAGAGAAGGAGGACCTTGAAGAAGAAGATAAATCAGGTGACTTGAAAAAAACTGAGAAGAAGAATAAGAAACAGAAAGATTTGAAAGATAAGAATCGTGATTCCATAAAAAATCAAGCAAGCATATTCAAACCAGATATGTCTTCTGCTAATGCTAAAACAGAAGCCACAGTTGATCTTAACACTAAGGAGTTTAAATATATCTCCTATATGTTGAAAATCAAAAGAAAGATTGAGATGGTATGGGAATATCCTCCTGAGTCTAAAAACAGAGGAGAAGTTGGAAAAGTCCTGGTGAAAATGTCAATCAGTAGTGATGGAAAATTAATTGATGTTAAGATTTTACAATCTTCTGGATTTAAAAGATTAGATAACGAATCAAAATCATCTATCATAAAAGCAGCACCCTACCCTCCATTCCCTAAATCATGGGGGAACTTGCAGAAATTGAATATAAGAGTTGCTTTTTACTATGCTCCTGGAGCATGGGATTTTTAAATTATTTTCTTTTTGTTATTACTCTTCCAATTATATAATACTTTTCTTTTGCGGCTTTAAATGCTTTGTCTAATTTTTGTAAATCATTTTCGTTTATACAAAGAACCATGCCAATACCCATATTATATACACTTAGCATTTCTTGATTATTGAGTCTGGCATGATGACTTATAAAATTAAAAATTTCTGGTATCTTCCAGGAATCTGGATATAAATCATAATCTAAGTTTTTCGGAATGATTCTTGGAATATTTCCCAAAAGTCCTCCTCCTGTTATATGAGCTATTCCCTTAATCTGAATTTTATTTTTTATTTTATCAATCAAATCAACATAAATTCTTGTTGGCTTCATTAAGGTGTTTGTTAGTTTCTTGTTATTTAAAAATTTACTTTTTCTTCCAAAAAAGAGCTTTCGAATTAATGAATATCCATTTGAATGAATCCCATTAGATTGAATTCCAATTAATAAATCACCTTTTTTTACTTTCTTTGAATCTATTAAATAATTTCTATCAACTATTCCTAATGCGAATCCCGCTAAATCGAAATCTTTTGATTTGTACATGCCTGGCATCTCTGCAGTTTCGCCCCCTATCAATGAACAACCAGATTTAATACATCCTTCCGCAACACCTTTGATGACTTCTGAATGGTACTTTATTTCTAATTTAGAAGTAGACAAATAGTCAAGAAAAAATAAAGGTGTAGCACCAGAACAAATTAAATCGTTTACGCACATCGCAACCAAATCTATACCGAGTCCTTTAACCTTACGAGTTCTTATGCCAAGATCAATTTTTGTTCCAACTCCATCAGTACAAGCAACCAATATAGGTTTTTTTATTTTCTTTTGTTTTGCTTCAATTGAATAAAGAGCCGCAAATGATGTAGTGGAACCAACAACCTCCTTGGTTAGAGTCTTCTTTACATAAGGCTGAATGCTTTTAACGAATTTATCTCCTGTGTTAACACTAACTCCAGAATTTTGATAAGTTGTTTTTTTCTTCATATAAGAACTAGTTTACTATACCACCTAGAATTCTTATAATTTTTGGAATAAAAGGCCCAAGCATAGATATAATCACTAGAAGAGAAATAAAACCAAAGACAGCCATAGCTAATCCAATTGCTCCTGCTCTTCCTAATTTATCACTACGTGAATCCATTAATGATTATCTCCTTTGGATAGTTTTTTAATAAGATACTGGTCCTTTGAAACAAATATTGGAAAATATCTTAGAAACCTTACTACACATAATAAAAACAATGACAGAAAGCCTAACGAAATCAATATGCTTTCTATTCCAAAATGAAAATGATTGTGAGTAATTGAAGGATAAATAAGGACGATTTTCTCAAGAAATAGTCCGAGAAAAGAAATCGCTGCAATTGTTGCTAATGCAGGTTTTACTATTTTTGTTGTTCTAGGAATAAGTGTAACAAATGGTATAACAAATACGGCTGTTACTGTTACCCAAGACAAAGACTTCCATGGTTGTTCAAATACTCTCATTCCAATAAAACCAGTTTCTTCTGGCATATTCGCATACCAAATTGGAAGGAATTGAGAATAAAAAGTGTACAGCCAAAAAACTGACAGTCCGAACATTATTTTGGCAGCATCATAAAACTGATGTTCGGTAATTATTTTATCTAGATTAAAACGATTAGTTAGTATTGAAGATAAGATGATTAATAAACCTAAAGCTCCTAAGAGAGAAGCAACAAAATAGTAAACACCAAAAAGTGTGCTATAAAAGTGAGGATGTAAGGACATAACAAAGTCCCATGATAAGAAACTCATAGATAATGCATATATAAAAGCCAATGCTACAGAAAGCTTATAGAGATTTGAATCATAATCCTTTTCTTTTTCGTCGTCAGAAGAAAGAAATGCAAAAAAGCCAGTAAATCTTTTTGTCCCAACACAATCCTGCTTGATTGAATTATATAAATATAAATATATTAAGATGTGCAACAATCCTATAGAAATGATACTTCTAAAAAAAACCAAAGGAGTACTAAGCCATTTTTGTTTATATTCTAAAACTGTGTATGGCATTGTGTATTCTCTTCCTAAAAATAAAATAAGTAGAAATATGAAAACAAATGGCAAGAAGGCAGCGAAAGATTCGCTAATTCTCATGAGAGACCTTCCCCAACTTGAACTAGTAATTCTCATTGCACAGGCAAAAATTACTCCACCGTGAGTAATGCCGGCCCAAAAAACAAAATTAAGATGAAATGCTGACCAAGCTGCATCTTGATGTCCAAGAGCTAAGGAAGAAATAAAAGTTATTACACCTAAGAGAAACCCCCCTAAAAGTGAATATTCAACAACTTTTGGGAAAACTACTTTCTGATCTAATGTTTTAGATATATCCGAACTCATTGTATCTCCTTATTTCACCTTTCCTTGCAGATATCTTACATAATAAACTACATCCCATGCCTCACTAGGAGTAATTCTTCCATAGGCAGGCATCATAACTTTTCCCCCATATCTTATATATGCGTATATGTATCCATCTGTTCGATTTTTTGTTTGTTGTTGATTTAAATTTACAGGATAAAAATATTTCTTTGGTCTTAAATCATTGGCAATTACAGGACCATCTCCTTTCCCTTCCATTCCATGGCATGAATAACAATAAGTTTCATAAAGGACTTTTCCTTTTACTAAAGATTCTTTTCCCCTATTAGGTCCTTTTTCAATTGCTTCGTATTTATCTCTGGAAAGCTCTCTTGGAAAATTATCAGAAAAAACTGAGTTCTCTGGATAATCACGCGCTTCTTCATAGGGTTTAATGCTAGGATGATCCCACATATCTGTAGACCAAGGAAGAGCAATGGAAGATAGTGTTCCTAATAGAAAAATAGAAATCAAAACTAGAAAAAAAGAATATTTATTCATTATTTATCTTTATCTCCTTTTGCTGGCTTGTGTTCCCAGTCATCAAGGTCAGGTCTGGTACCCTCTTGCCGTGAAGTAGTTTCTACTTTTGGTGGAGCTTCTGCTTTTGGCTCTTCTTTAACCTCTTCTTTTGGTGGAGCTTCTGCTTTTGGCTCTTCTTTAACCTCTACTTTTGGTGGTTCTTCTTTTGGTGAAGCTTCTACTTTTGGCTCTTCTTTAACCTCTTCTTTTGGTGGAGCTTGCTTTTCTCCTCCTTGTTTCGTTGCTGGCTTGTGGGCCCAATCGTCATCATCTCTTGGTGCTTCTGTTTTTGCTTCTTGTTGTGTTGGTGCTTCTTCTTTTTTAGGCTCTTCCTTCGCTTCTGCTTTTGGCTCTTCTTTAACCTCTACTTTTGTTAGTTCTTCTTTTGGAGTTTCTTCCGGTTCCTGTTCTTGGTCTTCAGTAATTAGTCCATCTATTTTTATTTCTTCTGAACCATGATTAATCAAGATTGATTCAACTTCCTCTAGATTCTCACTTGAACAATTTACTAATACACCAAACTTATCATTGCTAAATCTTTCATCATAAAGATGAGGTGAAATATTTTTTCTTAATCTTGAATTAATTATCAGCCCTAGAAAAGTAGATAATCCACCGATAAGAATCATACATTCAAAAATTATTATCATATAAGGCGGTATGGAAACAATTGGCTTTGCACTTGTAACAACTGGCCAATCCATTGACGTCAAAACAGTAAAAGACGCTCCAACTAAAGCACCCAGGATGGCTCCGCATAGAGTAAAATATTTAACCTTGCTAGGCTCTTTGCCAGTATCTAAAGCATCCTCTACTTCATGATTTGGACATGGGGTAAAAACTTGTATACTCTCAAAGCCCTTGCTTCTTAATTCTTTTACCGAACCTAACAATAAGTCTACATATGAGTAGACGCCTAGTACATCGTGATTCTTATCACTCATTATTAGATCCTCCATTTTTCTTTGGAACAGGAAGTATTTCCTTGATTTCTGCAATAGATAAAGCTGGTAGAGTTCTTACAAAAATCAAAAAGAACATAAAGAACCAAGCAAAACTTCCAACAGTTATACCTAGCTCAACCCAAGACGGTTTATATAAACCCCATGAGCCAGGTTCAAATTCTTTAGATAATGAAATAACAATAATGTTAAATCTTTCAAACCACATTCCAACGTTGATTAATAAAGAAATTACAAATAGAATTTTTAAATTTTGTCTTATTTTTTTAAACCATAAAGCATGCGGAACTATTCCATTGCAAAACATCATAGTCCAGTAAAATAATGCATAGTCTCCATTTGCTCTATATAGGAACTGGTCATATTCATATTTATTGTCACTATACCAAGCAATAAAAAATTCTGTTAGGTATGCGTAAAATACTATGCTTGAAGTTAAAATAATCATCTTAGACATCCCATCAAAATTATCCATAGTTATATAATTTTCTAGTTTAAATATACTCCTAAGAGGAATGACTAAAGTTATAACCATAGCAAGACCAGAAAATATCGCTCCGGCCACAAAATATGGTGGGAAGATTGTTGTATGCCAACCAGGTGTATTCGCCATAGCAAAATCCCAAGATACAACACTATGGACTGAAATAACTAAAGGAGTAGCAAATGCAGCAAAATAAAAATATGCTCTAGTATAATGTCCCCATTCCCAACTTGACCCTTTCCATCCCAGTGACAGAACAGAATAAAAAGTCTTCTTTGCTTTGCTGACTACTGAATCTCTTATTGCAGCTATATCCGGAATCATCCCTATAAAAAAGAATGTTGAACTTATCGTCAAATAAGTACTAACAGCAAAAACATCCCATAAAAGTGGTGAATCAAAATTTACCCATAAACCTCTTTGGTTAGGATAAGGTAAGAGCCAATAAAAATTCCACGGTCTACCAAGGTGAATGATCGGAAATAATCCTGCGGTGAAAACTGCAAATACCGTCATTGCCTCAGCAATTCTATAGATAGACATTCTAAATCGTGCTCTGAATAGATAAAGAACCGCGGAAATCAAGGTTCCAGAGTGAGCAATACCAACCCAAAAAACAAAATTAGTAATATATACTCCCCAAAGAACAGGGTGGCTATATCCGGCTACACCTAAACCTGTGTAAACTTGATACATAAAACAAAAAATTCCAAAAGCAAGAAACATCAAATCCACTACGAAAATAGCCCACCAGCCAAACGAAGGCTTGTTCAACATGTTCATAACAGTTTGATTTAAATTTGCATATTTATCTGCTTCAGCTATGTTGCTCATTATCCTTTATCCCACTCGATTTTTTTCAAATAAGAGATAGTTGGTCTTGTATTAAGTTCGCTGAGAACATGGTATGTTCGTTCTGATTTATTTAATTTTGATAGCTTACTTTTTGGATCATTTAAATCTCCAAATGTAATAGCATCACATCCGCATGCCTGTTCACACGCAGGACGAATTTCACCATCTCTAACTTTTCTATCTTCATCTTTCGCTTTATCTTTTGCATAATTTATTCTTTGCACACATAGACTACATTTTTCCATTACACCTTTTGACCTAACTGTAACATCAGGATTAAGCTGATAATTTAGTGGCTCCGGCCATTCGTATTTAAACCAATTAAATCTTCTTACTTTGTAAGAACAGTTGTTAGAACAATATCGAGTTCCTACACATCGACTGTATACCATGAGATTAAGTCCTTCTGGATTATGATAAGTAGCAAAAACTGGACAAACAGGTTCACAAGGCGCATTTTCACAATGCTGGCACAATTGTGGAAGAACCCTAGTATCGATTCTAGTGTCTCCCAAATGGTCCTCTTCATCTTGAAATCTTTCTAATTTTAACCACGCCATATGTCTTCCATTCGCCACTTGTTCTTTACCAACAACAGGGATGTTGTTTTCTGCATAGCATGCCACAACACATGCTCCACAGCCGACACACTTATCTAAATCAATATTCATACCCCATTTGTGAACAAAATAATCATATTCTTTATACATATCGTAATCATATGTAGCATGATGATCGCCATGATGTTCATCATGATGGCCTTTGTCTTGTCCGTAACTTTTCCCATTATGATGTTCCTCGTGTTTTTCATCATGGTGGTCTTTAATTAATTTTGAGAGTGCTATAGTTTGAGCAATATCTCTATTTTCTTGTGAATACGAGTGTTGAACCTTAACAAATTGTGACCATCTACCTGTTTTTCTTATAACAACTTTTGTTGAAGACCAATTCAGATTCCCAGCTTGACCAATTTCGTTTCCATCTAGTAGGTTTATTGGATTCACTCCACGATCACTTGCATAACGCCCCATGGATGTGTGCCCCTGACCTAAAGATATAGAAACCGTATCTGGCCTCATAGCTTTAGAAAGATACGCTTGAGTTGTAATCTTTCCATAATTTGATTCAATTTCTACATAGTCTCCTTCTTTAATTTTTAACTTATCAGCAAGCTTGGAATTGATTTCTACCCAAGAGTCCCATACTGCAGTGGTTAGAAGGTCTGGTAATTCTTGAAGCCAAGACTTATTCGCACTCCGTCCATCATAAAATCTGTATGAAGGAGTTATGTAAAGGTTCAGCCTTTCTTGATTGAATTCAGGCAGGACCACTGAATGTCTTCTTGATGAACTAAAAGAAACATTAGATGCTGATGTGTATTCTTTAAATAATCCACCAGAGACAAGAACTTTGTTCCAAAAATCTTCAAATGATCCTTCAGTAGATAATTTTCTCCAAGAATTTTTCAAATAATCTAGATAAGACTTAGAGGTTATGTTTCCTTTTGTAGGCTCAACATCGTTGAAAATTGAAACTATACATTCTCCTACAGACAAGTTTCCATATAGCGGCTTCATTACAGGCTGAATAATATATCGGTTTCCTTTCTTTCCTTCGTAATCACCCCACTGTTCTAAAGGATGTGCATCCGGAAGCACTAAATCACAAAATTCCGTTGTTTCATCCATACTAGAATTAAAACTAACTTTGTATGGAATCTTCTCAAAAGCTTTCTCTATATCTAAAGAATCCGAAAGAGAATAGACTGGATTAGTATTATGAATTAAAACAACATCTACCTCTCCAGATTTCGCTTTATTTACAAAATCAAGAATATCAGAATAAGGAGATGCGTTAGACAATGATAAATTATTGTCAAAATCAACCTTGTCTAAATTGTTTGTTATATGATTGAGTATATTGATGGCAACGATAGTTAAATGCTCTTGATTGCCAGCATTAGATATTGAGCCTCCTATTGCAAGAGCGGATTTAGATTTAGCAAAATCTTTAGCAATTTTCTTTATTGATTCAGTTGACACTCCTGTAATTCGACTTGTTGTTGAAAGATTAAAATCAGATAAGTTTGAAAAAGTGTTTGGTACAGGTTTCTTGTTTAATCCTTTTTGTTTAATGTAGTTAATCAAACCTAAAGCTAAATAAAGACTAGTATTAGGTGCTGCTGGCACCCATTCGTCTGCCTTCGCGCCTGTAAGAGTAAGTTTTGGTTCAATTTGAACAAATTTCCCTTTTCTCTTTCCATCAATAGAGTGCATCTTAGAAAATCTTCTATTGTATTCATCTGGAGAGAGCCAGGTTTCTAAAAAGTCCGCTCCAAAACTTAACAGGTAATTTGCTTTGTCGATTTTATAAGTAGGTATTAGTCTCTTACCAAAAGACAAATAGTTTCCATAAGAAATATGTTCATAAGATAACATCTCATATTTAATTCTTTTAGCGTTGATTTTATTACAAAATGAATTTATAAGTACATCTAAAGTTCCGGTCGTATTGTCTGTGAGAAAATATATATTCTTTGGTTTTTCGTTCAATTTTTTTGACAGAATATCTAGTGCAGAGGTCCACGTAAGCGGAACCAAATTATTTCTATCGTTTCTAAATAAAGGCTGTTTTATCCTATCTGGGTCATATAGTCCTTGAAGAGAAGCTTGAGTCTCAGCAGTTGTTGAACCTTTACATACTGGATCAAGAGGGTTCCCTTCTACCTTAATTGCTCTTCCTTCTCTTATTTTAACAACAATGGAAGACCCCACAGGAGAATGCGGCAGTGCTGTTGAATAAAAATTTGGAACTCCTGGTATTACATCCTCTGGCGGAATTGCATACGAAACTAGTTTATCTAAAGGTTCCGGTGAGCAGCCAGATGATATTATAGCAGCTCCCCCTATTGCTGAAATTGCTTTAAGGAAATCTCTTCTACTTAATGAACCTTTTTCTTTTTTTATTTTAGAACTCATTGTTTAATTCAACAGTATTGGCTTAATAATGACATGTAGAGCAATCTTTAAGCCAAGCAACCTCCTTATCAATATTAATTAATCTTTCTGATTCTTGAGTAGAAGTCCATGCATCACCCAATTTCTTTTTATCTTTATAAAGTTTATTGTACGGTATTCTTCCTGTATGAGTCATTATTCGTCTATCTAATTCACTTAGTTGAGAAAGACCTTCATGAAGTTTTTCAAGTTCTTCAAAATTCTTATCTAACTTTTCTTCGTGACAACTTATGCACCAGCCCATCTTAATATTTACTATTGGTTTAGGTATGTCTACATCTTCTACGTTACCATGACAAGTTTTACATTCTAATCCATATCGGATATGAGGCTTATGCGGAAACTTAGCGTGCTCTGGTACATAGTGATAATTTACCCAGGGAATATCTTCTTTTCTCTCCCAATAACCTGCCAACTTTTTAATTTCTTCTTCAAATTTAATTCGTCTTCGTCCATCATAAAGATAATCATTTGGATTTATTGGCTTCCCTTTATATTGATAAACCGATTTTGGGTCATTTGGATCGTATTCGGCTTTTACATATTGGTGACATCCCATACATTCCATTACGGAAGGAATTCCAGGTTGTGATGATTTCGCAACATAAGAATGGCAGTAAGTACATGGAATTTCATTAACACCAGCATGAATTTTATGGCTAAACGCTATAGGTTGATAAGGTCTCACGTCTCTAAAAAAAGCAAAATAAGTAGCAATAAGAGCGAACAAAAATGCAGAAATAGTTATAAGCGCAAGTTTCTTTGACAACGAAGTATTCCTTATTTTTTACAGCCGAATCGTAAGACTCGTAAAATGATATCATAGTGATTTTTACTGTCAATCAGCCTACTTTATTAGAAATATTCTTGAATTTGGATCTGCAATTCTTCAAAAAAATTTTTGAATTAAAGCTTCCATTTAAGAATGGAGTAAAAAAATTTTTATAGTTGATTTTGCTTTTTTTGAGATTTATTGAGCCAAAATCTGGAATAACGCCGAGAATCTTGATTTTGCTTTGGGATATTATAATTGGATTGTATATTTCAGAAATGTTGGGCTTTTTGGGGTACCTATTAATAATAATGCCCTTAAATTTAATTCTATGACTAATTAGAGCCTGAACAGACAATAGAATATGATTAATTGTCCCCAAAGAAGGGGAGGCGACTAATATAACCGCAGCATCCAATTTCTTCATTAAATCAATCATTTGGAATTTTTTTGTAATAGGAACTCTAACTCCACCGGCTCCCTCAACAATGACTAAATTATATTTTTTCTTGAGATTTTTAATGCTTTTTACAATATCTGAAAAATTAATTCTTCTCTGATTTAACTTGGCCGCTGTTAGTGGTGCAACAGGTTCTCTAAAAGTAATAAAGTTGTAATAATCAATACTTCTGGAGTTATTTTCATTGAATTTTTTTATTGTGTATAAATCAGATTTATTAGAAGCAACCACTCCTGACTCAATAGGTTTAACAACAGCTAATTTCTTATATTTTCTACTTAAACAACGGGTCAACATTGCTGTTGTAAAAGTTTTGCCAATATTTGTATCTGTTCCGGTTACAAAGATTATCATATTATAAGTTAAGGAAATCTAAAATTTCTTTTCCATGTTCTTTGGTATTAACTTTTGTCCATATATTAAGAATTTTCCCGTATTCATCGATTAAGAATGAAACTCTTTGTGCAGAACCAGCATCATTGAGTACGCCATACAGTTGGATTATTTTTTTATTTGGATCTGGAACTAAAATGAAATTTAATCCATATTTAGATTCAAAGTTTTTGTGTGATTTTTCAGAATCTTTACTTATTCCTATAATCTCAATCCCTAAGTTTTCAAAATCTTTTTTCGAGTCTCTTAGCGAACAGGCTTGTTTTGTACATCCTGGGGTGTTGTCCTTAGGATAAAAATAAATTAAAACTTTTTTGCCTATAAAATTTTTAAGCGATATTTCTTCATTGTTTTCGAATTTATAGTTAAAATCTGGTGCAATATCACCTATAGCTAATTTCTTTTTCGCCATTAATCAATACCCATACTAAGTTTTGCTTCTTCACTCATCTTTTCAGGCGACCAAGGTGGATCCCAAACTATCTCTATATTTGTTTCTTTTACACCATCCAGCTCACTTACTACAGTTTGAGCTTCCATTATTATCTCTCTTGCTGAAGGGCAACCTGGAGAGGTCATGGTCATCTCTAGGTTTACAATGTCATTATCTATAGTTACTTTGTAAACAAGTCCTAGATTTACTATATCTATAGGTATTTCAGGATCGTAAACCTGAGACAATGCTTCTAAAATCTTCTCCTTGCTTAGAGACTCACTCATTATACTAAACTTTTTATAACATTTAACGCTGCATTATAATCAGGTTCTTGTGAGATTTCACTTACATATTCAACATGCTGAATGGTATTATTTTTATCAATAACAAAAACTGCCCTACATAAAACCTTATGCTCAGTCATTAGAACTCCATAAGAAGAACCAAATGAATTATTTTTATAATCAGAAAGACCTTTTATAATTTCAATTCCTTCCGATCCACAAAATGTTTTGTGCGCCATTGGCAAATCCACACTTACAATATATGCTTCCAATTCCCCGTTTATACTTCCTAGTTCTTCATTAAACTTTCTTGTTTGATTCTGGCAAACTGGTGTTGCAATAGAAAGTAACACATTGAATATTTTTATTTTGTCTCCCATGTCAGACAAAGAAATGCTTGGTGCAAGTCCTTGGTCACAGGTGAAATCAGGTGCCTGATCTCCTACCTTAAGCTCTGGTCCAGATAATGTAATTGGATTGCCTTTTAATGTTACGGCTCCTTTTCTTTCTTCACTCATAAAAAACCTCCAAAAATAAGCTAAACAAATTAAGAAATTGTGTCAAGAACTAATTAAAGAACTTAGTCGCCTTATAGAATCTTCCGCTGTTTTGGCATGAATTTTGTTTTTACTATTCAAATATTTTTTCAAAATTGGGATATATTCAGCACGCGATGAATTTCCCAGCACAATCAATATGTTTCTTATCAAACCTTCTTGCTTAACCCTTTTCATTGGACTATTTATCTTAAAGGTATCCCAATTATTTTCTATTTGATCTAGCAAGTTCAATAAATCAGGGGATATTAAATCTTCTCTTGTATTAAAAGTTTTTAAATCTGTCAGTTTTGCTTTCCTGTTCCAAGGACAAATTTCTTGACAGATGTCACAACCATAAATATTGTTCACAAACTTGTTGGCCAAACTACTGTCTATATATTTTTTATTTTCGATATTTAAATACGATATACACTTATTTGAATCAATAACTTTCTCAGAAATTATTGCCTTGGTTGGACATGCATCAATGCACCGTGTGCAAGTTCCGCACATATCTTTTATTTCTTCATCATAATCTAGAGCTTGGTCTATGAGAATTTCTGATAAGAAAATCCAAGATCCTATGTCTTTATTGATTAAACATGAATTCTTACCTATCCAGCCAACACCACTATTACTTGCATAAGCTCTTTCCAATATTGGCCCAGTGTCGACATAGTACTTAGCTTCTATTTTGAATGGAAAAAGATTTTTTATTTCAAAAGTAATTCTTTTTAATTTTTTTTCTAACAATTTATGGTAGTCATCCCCGGTAGCATATCTAGATATCCATCCCTTAGTAGTTTCATTTACACTTTTAGAAGTATTATCATTATCAATCGAATTATAATTAATCCCACAAGTAATTACTGACTTAAAGGATTTGTTAATTTTTCTCACATCAGATCTCTTTCGTACATCCTCCATATATGTCATTTCTCCTTGGTAATCTTTATCAATCCATGCTTGTAGATATTCGTTATCATTGAGTTTTGTTGCTTGAGATATACCAACAAGATCAAATCCTGAAGATAGAACTAATGATTTAATTTGGGATGAAATATTATGATATGACGACATCGTTATATATTTCTAAAATTTCTTTTGCCACTTTAGAAGGGTTTAAATCGTCTGTATCAACAATATAATTAAAAGATTCGTATATCTCCTCCCTGCTATTGAATAAATTCAGTCCTGTAGAATAAGGGTCATCCGTATTGAGTAGCGGCCTAGATTTGTCTTTCTTGATTCTATTAAAAATAGTTTTATATGAAGCCCTTAGGTATATTGAAAAATTTCTATATAAGATTTCTCTATTTGTATTTCTTAAAATTATTCCGCCTCCGGTTGACACTATAAGGCTATCTTTATTGGACATTTCTATTAATTTTTTAGATTCTAAGTCTCTAAAATAATCCTCTCCTTTTGATGCAAAAATTTCAGTTATTTCCATATTTGAATCTTCTACAATCAATTCATCCATATCCTGAAATTTATATGAAATTAATTTTTCAAGCTCTTTGCCTACGGTAGTTTTTCCAGCGCCCATAAATCCTATTAAATATATATTGTCAGTTTTCATGATTAATTAGTTTCTCAATATACTTCGGAATCATATCATATTCTATGTTAACCAAATCATTTTTCTTCCATTCTGAAGAATTAGTTTCTTCGAAAGTATGTGGGATTATGTTTACTGAAAATAAATTATCTTTTATATCATTAATTGTTAGGCTTATACCGTCTATTGCTACTGATCCCTTCTCTATTATATATTTTTTATATTTCTTCTGAATCGAGAACCAGTATCTAATAGATTTTCCTTGTTTTTCAATTTTTTTAATTAATCCTGTCGAATCAATGTGTCCACTTACTATATGTCCACCAAACCGTGAATTAACCTTCATAGCTCTTTCTAAATTAACTAAAGATTGAATATTTTTTTCTTTTAGATTAGTTTTTGATAAAGTCTCTTTGGAAGCCAGAGTTTGAAACAAAGTTTTTTTCTTGCTTGTTACCGTAAGACAAATTCCATTAATCGCAATTGAATCACCAATTGATAAAGTTGATGGATTAATCTTTTTGCATCCAATAGATAAAACATATTCTCCACTTTTAAGCTTCTTAATCCCTAAAACTTTTCCCTTTTCTTCGATTATACCTGTAAACAAAACTCCACCTTTAAGACACAACTCTGTTGTCTTGTCCTTTAAAAATTTTATACAACATTAATATAATACCAAGTGAAATGAAGAGGTCTGCAAAATTAAATGCGGGCCAATGGATTTCTGAATAGTGGAAATCAATAAAATCTATTACTCCATCTTTGAAAATTCTATCAATTGTATTGCCAACAGCGCCGGAATAAAACAGTAGAGATATGTTTCTAAATTCACTATTTGAATATAAAAATTTATATATAACTAATAAAGCCAGGAAAAATAAAAAGAAATGAATAAAAAACATGAGTTCTGAATTTATGGAAGAGAAAATTCCGAGAATTAGACCACTATTAATAATGTAAATCAAATTCAAGTATTCTGTAATATAAAAACTTTCACCCAGAATGAAATTCGTAGAAATGTAAAATTTTGTAAGTTGATCTATTGAGACTAGGATAAAAATTATAATAAAATTTTTCATTAAAAAATCTTATTAAGAACATATTCTTTAGGTCCAGCAGGTGTCCTTACTGTAAATTCATCTCCTTCTTCTTTCCCCAACATTGCCATACCTAAAGGAGACTCGATAGATATTGATCCATTGTCTGGATTTGATTCTTCAGGACCTAAAATCTGAAAAGTTTTTTTATCTCCTGAATCTAAGTCTTCAATTTCAAAGGAAAGCCCGAAAATCACCTTTGACTTATCTTTTATCTTTGATGGATCAATTACAATAGAGGAAGAAAGTTTACTTTCTAATTCGGATATCCTCTTGTCATTAAAAGCTTGTCTGTCTTTTGCAGTTTCATATTCAGCATTCTCAGATAAATCTCCAAGCGATCTAGCAAATTCAATCATTTTGATAATCTTGGGTCTCTCTTCGTTTTTTAAACGCTTTAATTCTGCCTGTAGCATTTCAAAACCCTTGGGTGTAATTGGTAGTTGATCCATAATTAATTATACCTTTTAAAAATATTCTTGAAGTGGTTTAACCTTGATTGAATCGTTTCTTAAATATGCAATTGCTTCTACTGCTGCAAAGGCTCCAGCTACAGTAGTAAAGTAAGGAACCTGTCTAGTTAAAGCTGTTCTCCTTATAGAGAAAGACTCTGTAATTTCTTTTTTTGTTAAAGTAGTATTCATGACTATGTCAATTTTCTTATCAAGTATTAAATCCACAATATTTGGGCTACCTTCTTTTACTTTATTAATTATTTCTGAATGAATTGAATTTTTAATTAAAAATTCATGAGTACCTTTTGTTGATATAATCTTAAAATCAAGATTAATTAATCTTTTGCACAAATCTATTATTTTTGGCTTATCTTCATCTTTTACGCTTACGAAAGCGTTTCCTTTAATCGGTAAATTGTTACCAGCAGCAATCTGAGCTTTAGCGAATGCCGCAGCTAGATTATCATCTAGCCCCATCACTTCACCAGTCGATTTCATTTCTGGACCAAGCAGAGTATCAACATCGGGGAATTTAATAAATGGGAAGACAGACTCTTTAACTGCAAAATGATTAATAGTTACTTCCTTAGTAAAATCTAGTTCGGCTAAATTCTTTCCGGCCATCACTTTAGAAGCAATTTTTGCAATAGGTATACCAATAGCTTTGCTAATAAATGGCACTGTTCTACTAGCTCTAGGATTAACCTCTATTATGAATATATTATTTTCCTTTATAGCATATTGAATATTCATTAAACCCCTTACTCCTAAACTAAGAGCTATTTTTTTTGATTTTTCTATAATTTCATCTATGACAGATTGGCTAAGTGAATAAGGAGGTAGCACCATCGTACTGTCCCCTGAATGTACACCAGCTTCTTCTATATGTTCAAGTATCCCGCAAATTACAACATCTTTCCCATCAGAAATTGCATCAACATCAACTTCTTTCGCGTCATTTAGAAATTTGTCTATCAAGACTGGTTTTTTATTAGAAACACTAACCGCTTTTTCTAGATACTTAATTAAGTCATCTTCAGAATATACTATTTCCATTGCCCTTCCACCTAGCACATAGGAAGGTCGAACAATAATTGGATAGCCAATATTAGAAGATATTTTGAGTACTTCGTCGGTAGATTTTCCAATACCTGAATCGGGCTGGCGTATCTTTAATTCTTCCATTAAGTTTTTAAATCTTTCTCTATCTTCAGCTAAATCAATACTATCTGCTGAAGTTCCAATTATTTTTGCACCTGCTTCTTCAAGATCAAGGGCTAGCTTTAGTGGTGTTTGGCCTCCAAAATGTACTATTGTTCCATCTGGTTTTTCTTTGTTTATTATTGAAATAGTATCTTCGGCTGTTAGTGGCTCAAAATAAAGTTTGTCTGAAATGTCATAATCGGTGCTAACTGTCTCGGGATTACAATTTATCATTAGGGTTTGATATCCATCATCTTTTAATGCGAAAGACGCATGAACACAGCAATAATCAAATTCAATCCCCTGACCTATCCTATTAGGGCCTCCGCCTAATATTGCAATCTTTTTCTTGTTTTGTGGATTAGATTCATCTTCTGATTGATATGTTGAATACAAGTATGGGGTATATGCCTCGAATTCCGCTGCGCAGGTATCTACCATTTTATAAGATGGAACAATATTGTTTGCTATTCTAAACTCTCTTATTTCTTTTTCTTCTTTTTCCAACAAATCTGAGATAATAGAATCAGAGAGTCCATTCTTCTTTGCTGTTGTGATAGAATCTTTATCGAGTGATTTCTTGCACTTTTTTTTGATTAAAGACTCTAAATCAATTATTTCTTTTATATTATTTAAAAACCATTTATCTATTTTTGTTAATTTATATATCTCTTCAACGCTTACTCCTATTCTAATTGCATTAGCTAAATACCAAAGCTTCTTTGGATTGTTAGATTTTAAAATTCTGATAATTTCTTCTTTGTCTTTGTCGTATAAATCAAAACCAAGATTCTCAATCTCTAGTGACCTCATAGCTTTACCAAGTGATTCTTTAAAAGTACTTCCGATGGACATTACTTCTCCCACCGATTTCATTTGTGTTCCCAACTCTGGTTTTGTTTGTGGAAATTTTTCAAAAGTAAATCTTGGTATTTTGACCACTACGTAGTCCAAAGTTGGCTCAAAAGAAGCTGGTGTATCTAAAGTGATATCATTTGGTAATTCATCTAATGTATAACCAACTGCGAGTTTGGCAGCAATTTTAGCTATTGGATAACCTGTTGCTTTCGAAGCTAAAGCTGAACTCCTAGACACTCTTGGATTCATTTCAATGACAACAATTTCTCCATTTTTAGGATTAATTCCAAATTGGATATTAGATCCTCCAGTATCTACACCTATTTCTCTTATAATATCTATTGAATAATCTCTCAATAATTGATATTGCTTGTCGCTTAATGTTTGAGAAGGTGCAACGGTAATACTATCCCCTGTATGAATTCCCATAGGGTCAAAATTTTCTATTGAGCAAATTATTACTACGTTATCTTTTGAATCTCTCACAACTTCCAACTCAAACTCTTTCCATCCAATTATTGATTCATCTATCTGAACCTCTGAGATGGGGCTGGAATCTAATGCATTTTTCATAAGAATCTCTAAATTTTCATCTGAATAAGCAATAAATCCACCCGTCCCGCCAAGAGTAAAAGAAGGACGGATGATGGCTGGAAATCCTATTTTGCTAATTGAATCTAGTCCATCTTTAACATTGTTTACAACAATACTATTAGGCACTCTAAGGCCTATTGATTCAATTGCTTTTTTAAAATTTTCTCTTTTCTCAGCTTTCTCTATTGCTTCAACTTTCGCTCCAATCAGTTCAACATTATACTTATCAAGTACACCTCTTGAATCTAGCTCCATAGCTATATTAAGAGCTGTCTGTCCCCCAATTGTTGGAAGTATTGCATCAGGTTTTTCTTGTTTAATTATTTTTTCTACAATTTCTGCATTAATAGGTTCCACATAAGTTCTATCAGCAAAATCAGGATCAGTCATAATGGTTGCGGGATTACTATTAATCAATACAACCTTATAGCCTTCTTCCTTTAAGGCCTTACATGCTTGAGTTCCTGAATAATCAAATTCACAAGCTTGTCCAATCACTATAGGACCAGAGCCTATAACTAATATTGATTCAATATCTGTTCTCTTAGGCATAATTCTAAATTAAATTTAGCTTACCTTGATGTATATATCGCCACCAGCATCTTTAAATTCTTCCGATTTCTTTTCAAGTTCTTTATCGATATCTTCATTCCCAAATTCATTCATTATATCTTGCGTTATTTTCATTGAGCAAAATTTGGGTCCGCACATAGAACAAAAGTGTGCTACTTTTGCATTATCAGAAGGTAACGTTTCATCATGAAAAAGCTTCGCTGTATAGGGATCAAGCGACAAGTTAAATTGGTCCTCCCATTTAAATTCGAATCGTGCTCTGCTTAAAAGGTTGTCTCTATACTGTGCAGTTGGATGACCCTTCGCAAGGTTTGCAGCATGAGCTGCTACCTTGTAAGCTATAACACCATTTTTAACATCTTCTTTGTTAGGCAATCCTAGATGTTCCTTTGGTGTTACATAGCAAAGCATAGAGGTTCCATACCAACCAATCATAGCTGCTCCAATCGCAGAAGTGATATGATCATATCCTGGTGCTATGTCAGTTGTTAATGGACCCAGAGTGTAAAAAGGAGCACCCTTACATTTTTCTACTTGTTTATCTACGTTTTCTTTAATCATTTGCATAGGTACGTGTCCGGGACCTTCAATCATTGTTTGTATATCATTCTTCCACGCTATATCAGTAAGTTCACCTAAAGTTTCAAGTTCAGCAAATTGTGCTTCATCATTAGCATCATATATTGAACCAGGTCTTAATCCATCTCCTAAAGAAAAAGCTATATCATACTTTTTCATTATCTCGCATATTTCTTCAAACTTTGTATAAAGAAAATTTTCTTGGTGATGCGAGAGACACCATTTTGCCATAATGGATCCACCTCTTGAGACTATCCCTGTTCTTCTTCTTACAGTCATAGGTATATATCTAAGTAATACTCCGGCATGAATAGTAAAATAGTCCACTCCTTGTTCAGCCTGCTCTATAAGTGTCTCCTTGTATACATTCCAATTTAAATCTTCTGCTTTTCCTTTTACTTTTTCTAGTGCTTGATAAATTGGAACAGTTCCTACAGGAACTGGACTATTTCTAATTATCCATTCTCTAGTTTGGTGAATATTCGCTCCAGTAGAAAGATCCATGATAGTATCGGCTCCCCATCTGCATGACCATACCGCTTTTTCTACTTCCTCTTCGATGCTGGATGTTACAGCAGAATTACCAATATTGGCATTTATCTTCACAAGAAAGTTCGTTCCTATTATCATGGGTTCGGCTTCTGGATGATTTATATTTGAAGGTATTATCGCTCTTCCTTGAGCAATCTCTGATCTGACAAATTCTGGTGTTACGAGCTTATTGCCGATTTTAGAATGAAACTCCTCTCCAGGATGAGATTTCAGTAAATCTTTTTCTTCAAGCAAAAGATCTTCTAGTTTTTGATTCTCCCTGATAGACACATACTCCATTTCGGGAGTAATAATTCCATTCTTAGCATAGTGCATCTGGGTAACATTACTTTGCTTCTTTCCAACAAATGGGTTTCTGTTTAGGAACTTTAAGGGGATTAAATCTTTTTTTCTTCGTTCTTGTTGAACTTTATGTGAAGAACAACTTTCAGAGGACTCAACGTCCCCTCTATTTAATATCCAAGTTTCTCTAATTCTCGGAAGACCTTTTGTTACGTCAATATCAATATCAGGGTCAGTATAGGGACCACTAGTATCATAAGTAGTGAAAAATCCTTTAGAGTTTGATGGATTGGTAGAATAAAAATTTTCTGAAACAGAAAACTCTATTTCTCTCATAGCAACTTTTAACGATTTATGAAGCTTTCCTTTGATGTATATCTTTTTTGAATTAGGAAAAGGTTCTCTTGAAATAGAAGTCTGGTTTTTATAAATTTTGTTGTTCATTTTGGTCATTTTCGAGTAAATTTTACCACATATTTGAACAATTGGTTCATATTGAAAATAATTATGTTAAACATATAAATCTATGAAATATTTTATGGGAATCGAAACATCTTGTGATGAAACAGGAGTCGCCATTTTGGACGAGAAAAGCAAAGTATTGTCTAACGTACTTTATAGTCAAGCAGAAATTCATGAAAAATTTGGTGGAGTTGTTCCAGAGATTGCATCAAAAAATCATTTAGAGAAAATCATCCCTGTAATTAATCATTCACTAGAAACTGCTCAAAAAACAATCTATGAAATTGATAAAATCTGTGTAACTAATGGTCCTGGACTTCTAAGCTGCTTAATGGTGGGGGTTTCAACTGCAAAAAGTCTTAGCTTAATCAGCAACAAAGAGATTATGCCTATAAATCATTTAGAAGGTCATATCGCATCTTGCTTTATTGAAAATAACATAGAGATGCCAGCACTATGTTTAGTTGTATCCGGAGGACATACAAATATATATTATTTAGAAAATGAATTTAACTTTAAGGAGATTTCATCAACTCTGGATGACGCTGCTGGCGAAGCTTTTGATAAAGGCGCAAAATTACTTGGATTAGGTTATCCAGGTGGAATTAAAATTGATGAAATCTCTAAAAATTCAAAAAGAGACTTTCACGTTTTCCCTGTATCTGGACTAGGAGATTCTTTGGATTTTAGTTTCAGTGGATTAAAGACATCATTAAAATATTACTTAGAAAAAAATCAAAATTGGAAGGAGAATATTAATCACATAGCATCATCTTATCAAGAAGCAATAGTAAAAACCTTAATTGATAAAGTAAAAAAAGCTTCTTTGAAATATAAACCAAAAAGTCTTTTGTTTTGTGGTGGAGTAGCTTGCAACTCACGACTCCGCGATGTTGCCGAATCAGAATTGAATAATTTTAAAATAATTTTTCCCTCAAAAGTCTACTGTACAGATAATGGGGCTATGATTGCTATGAGAGGTCTTCAAAAAACATTACAGTCCGAAAAAACCACCCCTCTTGATTTTCTTACTTTCAGCACTATGAGAAAAACAAAAACAATTAGTTAAGTTTTGGGTTAACAAAATCAAAATCATCGATATCTATACCTTTAGATTTTAACAATTTTGAGATTTCTTTTGGTACAACTTTTATAAATTTTGATTCAAATTTTTTAAAGTTTTCTAGAATCTTTTTTGCTTTATCGCTATGGGTTAATTTTATATGGTTACTTAAATTTGATTTAATTTTTTCTATATCTTTGGCTGTAATTTCTTCTAATGAAACCATTTCATGATTAATTTGATGATTAATATCTTCATTTTCATTTAATATGTAAGCAATTCCACCTGACATACCTGCACCTAAGTTTTTTCCTATCGGTCCTAATATGTACACTTCTCCTCCTGTCATATATTCACATGCATGATCTCCAACCCCTTCAATTATTGCAACCACACCACTATTTCTAACACAAAATCTTTCACCGGCGCAACCTGCAGCATAGAAGTTTCCGCCTGTTGCTCCATATAAAACGGTATTACCAACTATAGAATTTCCTTCTGCTAAATAGCTGGAATCTCGATCAGGGAAAATAATAACTTTACCTCCATGCATGGATTTTCCTACATAATCGTTAGCCTCTCCTTCCAGAACTAGGGATACGCCGTTGACTAAATATCCTCCAAAACTCTGACCTGCAATTCCTCTTAAATTAATGACAACAGTATCATCTACTAGTCCAGCGTTTCCATGTTTTTTAACTATTTCACTAGATATTATTGCTCCTACAGTCCTATCTGTGTTACGTATCGGAATATCAAGTGAATTTTTTTTCTTTTCGTTAATACTCGATTTGATTTTTTCTAATATTTTATAATCTATTGGCTGTTCATTTCTGTCATTTTTTTTCAGAATTTGTTTTCTAGGTTTTCTGTTAGATGGGTCTGGATCCGATATCAATTTCGACAAATCTATATTACTCGTTTTATTAAAATCTATATTTGATTTAACTTTTAATAACTCAGTTCTTCCAATAATATCATCAAGTGATTTTGCTCCAATTTTTGAAAGAATTTCTCTTATGTCAGATGCAATTGCATAAAAATAGTTAACGGCTTCTTCCGGCACACCTGGGAATTTTTCTCTTAATTCTGGCTTTTGAGATGCTATTCCAACTGGACATGTGTTCAAATGGCACTGTCGTGCCATCACACATCCTAATGCAACTAATACCGAAGTGCCAAATCCAAATGCATCTGCTCCTAAAATTGCGGCAACAACAACATCAAAACCTCTTTGGAAGCCACCATCTACTGTCAAGCTAACTCTGCCTCGTAAATCATTTATAACTAAAACTTGTTGAGTTTCTGCTAAACCCATTTCCCAAGGTATTCCTGCATTTTTAATTGACCCTAAAGGAGATGCTCCTGTCCCTCCTTCGCTTCCACTTATTTGTATGTTATCCGCATAGCCTTTTGCTACACCAGCGGCTACAGTTCCAACCCCTATTTCAGAAACTAGTTTTACGCTTATACGGGCAGATGTATTTGCATGTTTCAAATCATAAATTAATTGAGCCAAGTCTTCTATGCTATATATATCATGATGTGGTGGTGGTGAGATTAAACCAACTCCTGGAACTGAAAATCTCTGAGAAGCTATTTCTTCACTAACTTTTGGTCCTGGAATTTGCCCACCTTCTCCTGGTTTTGCTCCTTGAGCCATTTTAATTTCTATCATCTCAGCAGATGCTAAATATTCTGGCGTTACACCAAATCTTCCTGACGCAACTTGCTTGATTGCGCTATTTCTCAAATTACCATCTTCATCTTCTTTGAATCTTTTCGAGTTTTCACCACCTTCTCCACTGTTACTCTTTCCACCAATCCTGTTAACCGCTATAGCAACAGCTTCATGTGCTTCTGAGCTTAAAGCTCCATGGGACATTGCCCCTGTTCTAAATCTTTTAAATATTTCTTCTACATCTTCAACTTCATCAATTGGTATTTCACCTAAAGAATTAAATTCAAATAAATCTCTAATCATTGAGGGTGGTCTTTCTTCATGAAGTGAAACAAAATTCTTATAATCTTCAAAAGATCCTGTCTTAGAAAGCTTTCTTATTCCTTTAAAGATTAATGGATTAAAATAATGGTACTCTCCATCTTTCCTAAAGCGATATATTCCTTCTTCCTTAAGTTGACTTGCTTGATTAGCTTCAAAAGCATTTGAATGAAAAGCTAGTGTGTCAGATTCAAAGTGCTCTATAGAAACTCCTTCGATTCTACTTATTGTTCCAGGAAAATAAGCCTGTGTAGTCTCTGAATCGATTCCCACTATTTCAAAAATCTGTGATCCAGTATAACTAGCTACTGTGCTAATACCCATTTTAGACATAACTTTAAGTATTCCTCTTTCGAGAGCTAATTTATAATTAGATAAATAAACTTCTAAATTATCATCAAATTTTTTCATCCAGTCTCTAACACTTGCAAATCCAAGATAAGGATTGACACATGAAGCTCCATACCCAAGCAGGCAACAAATCTGATGATCTTCTCTAACTTCTCCTGATTCTACAATTATAGATACTCCCATTCTTTTTCCTTGAGAAATAAGTTCATGATGTATCGCGCTTACTGCAAGTAGCATGGGTATTGGGGCTTTCTTCTTTGATATGTTCTTATCTGAAAGCAAAAGAATTTTTGCTCCATTTTCAACATCTTTCATAGATTTACTTACAATCTTCTCTAAAGTATTTTTTAGGTTGCTCTTACTATCAGGAGAGAACAAGGTTTCTATAACTGATAATTTAAAGTTCTTTGATTTGAATTTTTTAATCCAGCTTAATTCTTCATTTGTTATTACCGGTGAGTCAAAATAAAAGAATTCGCTCTTTGGACTAATAGAATCAAGAAAATTTGATTTATCACCAACTAAAACTCTTAGCGACATTACACTCTCTTCTCTATAAGGGTCAATTGGTGGATTTGTTACTTGTGCAAATCTTTGTTTAAAATAAGAAAAAACTGATTTAGGCTTTGATGAAAGTGCTGATATTGGAGTATCGTCACCCATTGAACCCATAGGCTCTTTTCCAGTTAAGCTCATGGGCTCTATTAATCGTTCCATATCTTCCAACGTGTAACCAAAAGCCTTTTGATAAGTTAGCAAATCGTCTTCACTAAAATCTAAATCATTATTGTCTAGTTGATTAGCATTTAAAATTTCTGAGGCTTTATGAAAACTTTTGGATTTCCAATCTTTATAATTTGCTGAGTTTGAAATATTTTCTTTAATTTCATTATTAAACATAAGGATTTTTTCTTTAGTGTCTACCGCTAGAATTTTTCCTGGTGCAACACGTCCTGATCTGATTATATTTCTTGCTGGAATATCAACTATACCAACCTCTGATCCCAAAATAATTAAATTATCGTCTGTAATACTATATCGAATCGGTCTTAATCCATTTCTATCAAGTGCGGCTCCTACATATCTTCCATCTGTAAATACTACGGCAGCAGGGCCATCCCATGGCTCAACAATACAAGAACTATAGTCGTAAAATGCTCTTAGTTCCTCACTTATATCTGGATCTTTTTCGTAAGCTTCTGGCACCAGCATGCAAATAGATTCCAATATATTTCTGCCTGATAAAGTTAGCAATTCTAAGGCATTATCCAAATCTGCCGAGTCACTTCCTTCAGGAGATATAAAAGGTTTTATTTTGTCTATTTCCTTTCTCCAAATTTTAGATTTTGATGAGTTTTCTCTGGCTTTCATCCAATTTTTGTTGCCCATAAGAGTATTAATTTCTCCATTATGTCCAATACATCTATAAGGATGTGCCAATTTCCAATCAGGGAATGTATTCGTACTGTACCTAGAATGAAATACTGCTAGATTTGTTTTATAGTTCGGATCCATTAAATCAAGATAAAACTGATCTAATTGGCGCGGCACCAGCATTCCTTTGTAACATATTGTCCTCGAAGAAAATGAACAACAATATATATCTTCGATTTGACTTTTTGCAGCATCAAAATCGATTCTTTTTCTTATCTTAAAAAGTAGTCTTTCAAATTTTTCTTGGCTCAGGGACTTGCTTGGAGTTACAAAAAATTGATAAACCTCTGGTAAAGTATTTAGTGCTTTTTCTCCTAAAACAGAAGGGTTTACAGGTACGTTCCTAGTTAATAATAATTTTGCACCTT
>MDSZ01053034.1_pt1 | contig 27439 bp, 22 predicted proteins | sample 811201 | NCBI WGS metagenome assembly MDSZ01 (sample SAMN05326647, study PRJNA326480) | marine metagenome | isolation source: seawater | place: Indian Ocean: North | collected 2010 | reverse complement strand
TATCAGTAAATTCTTGATCTACACGTAAAACAAAATTATGCATAGGACATTGTTCGTTAATAGCATCCCATAGGTTTTTTAAAAAGTTACCTAATGTAGCATCTCTATTATTTAAGAAAGTTTCTTGAAAAATTTTATCTAAAAATCCTATTCCTATAAAAATACTACCAATTCTTCTTCTAGCGGTTTCAGGGTCTATTTGATAATTTTGAAAATTTTCAGCAAGTCTATCAGGTCTATTTTCAGCTGTAAAGGCTTCTGTTATCCAATCCCATCCTTTCCAACGAGAAAATCTTCCTCCGAAAAATATTCCAATCCTTCCTATACGTTCAGAGAATGATAAAGCATTTTCATCTTGGTTAAAATTAGCAAACTGGTGGGGTAAAATACAAACTGAAGCGTCGCAACTTACATCCATTATTTCACTATTATAATCTTCATATGAGCAATATAAAAGAGGATCAAGACCAAATTGTCCTCCCCCATTAGGATTAGATACAAATCTATTAGTTTCTATTCTGAGGGGTTTTGTTCCGTTTTCATTAGTAGGAATAACAAATTCATTAATTAGAGTAGATAAAACGTCCCAACGAACAAAGGCTTCTTTAGTTTGTAATTCAACTCCATTAGATTCAATAACTTGATCTTTTCTTATAAACCCGTCTTGGGCTACTTGGTCACCTAAAAGTTCTGTTATTTTTTCCTTAATAACTTCAATATTTTCTTCGACTTCGGTTCTGTTTTGTAATGCTCTATCTAAGTTTCCACTATATACACCAGCACCCCCACCACTAGCTCCAAATCCCGAGACAGATGCTACAACCCTAGCGTCAGCTTCCCTTTTAAGTTCACTTTCATTACCTACAGTAATAAGATCATTTATAATAACTCCTAAGCTACTTTGGTACAATTTTGCTTCCTTATTAGGATCATCCTCATTTATATTTAAACTACTAAAATCAACTCCAGGAACTTTTAAACTATCTAATACTTCACCCATTGATATTAATTCAGTACTACAGTTGAAGCCTCCATCGGGACGTGCAGAGTAGTCAAAATTAGTTACAAAACCTATAAAACCATCATAATTACCATTAAATGATTCTTTTCGGCGGATTATTTCTTGCTGGATAAATTGTTGATCCATTCTTGGGTTACTATCATTCCAAAACCAATCATTGTCAGATATTGAATTAAATGTATTAACAATATTTCCTTCATTATTAATAAAAGGTGACCATCCCCACTCCATTAAAACAGGATAACCAGGTCTCATATATAATAATTCTAAGATTTCTAACTGACGTAAATTATGACATACAAAATTTACTTTAGCTTGTCTAAGTGAACCATAAGCTGATTTAGTTCTAATATTAGCATCTATAATACCAGGTTTAGGGACTGCACCATAACCGTCACTTCCCCCTCTTGGATCGGATGCTATTGAAGGGTCACCATATGATAAGTTAACTTTTTTCTTTGATGAAGGAAAACCACCTCTAACTTCTTCTAATTTTCTAGTAACTTGTCTTCCTTCTTCATCATTTCTAGCATAGTCACTTAATATTCCCCCTTCAAGTATAAAATTACGAGAAAATGTTTCACCTTTATAACTTTCAAATGTACTACCCCCTAAATCTAAACCAATATCTTCCATTAAATCTACCATAGATGATAATCGGATAACACATTGTTTTTGGTTATAAGCATAAAATGCACCTGCTTGTATTTTAGGAATACCCCCTTTTGAATCTGCAGGGAGTTCAGCCATACGACTAGTAGGGCCTAATCCAGCTCTATCGCTGTTACCTCTTGAGATTACAGCTTGACGTACACCAAATTGCTTTTTGACGTATTCTCGAAACGATTCTTTAAATATACTCATCTATTATTGTTCAGCTCGTAATATTGTCGTATTGCTGCTTGGGGATCCGCTGGTATTCTAAATTGATGACCAGGTTCTATCATATATGAATCTCTACGTGTAGAAATTGGGTTAGCGGCTGCTAAAATCCACCATAAAGAAACATCTTTGTAAAACTCGTATGCTAAAAGGTCAAGCCTATCACCCCGTTCAGTAATAAAATATGTATCACCTTCTTCTTCAGGGATAGATGGTACAAAGGTTTCACGGTAATAACGTTTACCGGTATCATTTTTCTTTTTTCGTATATTTTCGAATCTATTCATTATAAAAACATTCCAAATCTAGATCGTTCAGCTCGTGTTTGTTCTTGTTCAGCTAACTGCTCAGGGGTTAATTGTGGGGCTTTAGGGGGTGGTGGAGGCCCTTGATTACCCTTGACTAATGATAAATAATGTAAATGATTAACTATATTATTAGGGTTAGCTCTATCTATCATTTCGGGGAATTTAGTTAAGTAACCATAATTAATAGTAACACCATCATCCGCCCCCTGGGCTGAAGGACTGTATACTCTTGAGAACTGAATGTTTGGGGTTTGCCCTGTAACTCTGTTATTTAACTCAGTTTGTCTAATTTGTTGTAGTTCAGGTGTAGGAGTATTTGAACTTACGGATGAGGGAACTGAAGTAGGTATAGGTTCAACCGGTAAGGGTTTTGGTGGGTTAGGCCAGCCACCTTTATATTTTTCAGTTCTTATAATAAAGGGTTTATCTATTTTACTTTCTGGTGTAAAATCGTGGATAGGTTTAAATGTGCAATTTACATCTAATACTAAAGGATGTTGGGATAACGTATCTAGTTCATCTGGGTTAGTTTCCCAAGGATAATTAGTACTCCACGATAATCCTATACTAGGAAAAAAACCAGGTACTTCATAACACCAATCACCTATAGTTAAACGAACATAGCGTCCCCTCATTCTACGGTTAACATATTCAGGAGCAGTTGAACTAACTAAATAGTTTAATTTTCTATATAAAGGTTTCAACTCAATTTGTGATTGAGGTGCTACCTTAAAATTAAAACTTATATTTCTATCGAACCCACTATATGTGTGGAATTGCTCAGCTCTGCCATTATAAGTATATGAATTCCAATCCCCTGTAAAATTATCGTTTAAATTTTCTAAAAAAGCTCTAAATAGTAAAACTTCATCATTTAATGGGTTAGAAGTATCTATCAATGCTATTTTGAAATTGATAAAATCTTTAAGACCTTTAGCTTCTTCAATAGGTTCAAGATTAGTTCTACTAAATACATCAGCAACGTTTACTTGGTCTACTGTAGGGGAGTTATATGTGTAGGTGCCATCAGATACAGGGCTGAGAGAAGGGTCTCCTGTTTTGTATCTAGTACGGATTTTTTCTCTACCTTTATTTATTTGTTGTTGAATAAAATCCTCATCAGGGCGGCCAACATCTTCATATTTTTTTATTCTAGTAGTGCCTATCCCAAATACCGAACCAGCACCACCTGGGTATTCTCTAATTAAAGAAGGATCTTGCCCTAACTGAAGATTAGTATATAGCCCTAAAAGAGTGCTATCAAAAGTATCTTCAGTATTATTAGCTAATATAGTTCGTATTTCTTTTTCGTATTTTAATCCTCCCCTTCGATTAAAATCATAATTAAAATTGCCTTCAAAAACTGTATCTAATACTCCATCCCTTCTAATGTGTGTTCCTATCGTAGACGCAGGAATTTGGGCTAGTAGATTGAGTGGGGTTCGTGTTCTATTTGTAGGAGAAATTAATGATTGGGGATTCATACGTTGCCCAATAGCTTCATTTGCTAAAAAAGTTATTCCTTCTCGAGTTAATAGGAATTTACTAATTCGTTCGGTATCAGTTATAGCCCTTTCTCCAGCAGTGAGAGCACCCCCGGGGATAACACCGCTAGTTAAATCATCTACTAATTCTCTAGTATTACTTTCTGGGTTTTCTTCTACTCCAGGCAGACGTTTAGTAATTAGAGGAGCATTATCCCCATAATCTAAATCTCTAGGTCTAAAATTTTCCCCGGAGTCTATTAATAGTTTTTTTAACCCCATTTGAATATTATCCTGGTAATGAGCTTAATCCCTCAGGTAAATTATTTAAGTATTTAGAATCAGGATTAATATTTCCATCTAAATCATAAAGAGTCATAGAATATTGTCTATTATGAACACTACTATTATAAGTTCCTGCTAAGGCATCTACGTGTAGTGTACTTTCTTGGGTATTTGTAAATCCGGGTCCTGGATTACCGTCCATATCATACAAAGCCATAGTGTATTCTTTATTATGAACACTACTATTATATATACCTTCTAAAGCTCCTACATGGATGCCCTCACTAGCCTCACCATTAGCAAATTGTGGACCAGGATTACCGTCAATATCTAGAGTTGAAGGTCCATAAAGTGTATTATGAACACTACTATCATATAAACCTTCTAAACTATTTTCATGCAGTGAAGGAGAATATTGTACTGGGTTTGCAAATTGAGGTCCTTGTAAAGCATCCATTTCGCTTACTGGCCCATCATTGGGTACTAAGTCATAAAGTGATTTTTTGTCTATAAGTGCCATTGTGTGTTGTTTTGTTATAAATATTAAGCAAATAAATTACTTGCTTGTCTTCTTTCAGTATTTATTATTCCTTGTGGGCCTGATGCTGTATATGAATCAAATCTTACTTCTTTACTATTAATTCCCGATATTAGGTAATCTAAATCATCTCTAGACATACCTCTGCTGGTTCCCGCTATATCGGAGGTTGCTTGGGTTAATTCTCCGGGACTTGTTGATGCTACTATACTAAATTTATCTTCAGGGTTAAATAACACAGCATCGTTTACTGTAACAAGTCCTCCTGACATTGCATTGCCTAGTTCATCTATACCTAAAGCACTTGTAATTCCGCTTATAACACTTCCTAATCCTCCCGCTATAGCACCTACTAATTGTAATATTGGTCTTATTAAAGCTAATAAACTAGCAACTAAGTCTAATACAGGGGCTAAAACTACTCCTATATCCCCCATTACAGCCATAAAACTTTCCATTAAGGCGTTTAATTTATCTTGAGCAGAAAGGGCTTTAGCTTGTTCATAGGTTTGTTCCCCAAATTTTTCATTTATTTCATCTAGAGTTTTAGTTTGAAGTTCTTGTTTTAATAAAGCATCCCCTAAAGCATCTCTAGACATACCTAAAGCACCCGCAATTTTTTCCTGCTGGATAAAATTCATATTACCAAAGGTAGCTAAATCAATTTGTTGGTTTTTTAATTCTTCTCCAACTGCTGCTAAATCATTATTTAAAGCTGCTAATCTTGCTTTTTCTAAATTAAGTTGTCTACCTGTTAAAAGTTCAGCCTCTAATTCTGCCCCTATACTTTGTTCAAAACCAAGAAGTGATTTTTGAGTTGCTTCTAAAGCAGATAATTCAACACCAAAGGCTTTTGCGGCTGCAGCAGCTTTTATAAGTGCATCAGGAGTTGCTGATAGTGCTGCTTGTAATCCTTTAGATGCATTAGCTGCACTTGTTAATATATCTTTTGCAGTAGCTGTAGTTCCAAATAATTTGGCTGAAGCGCTTGCTCCCTTAAATAAGTTACTAGTTACTTCTTCAGTATTTTCACTTTGTAATCTAGTAAGTAAAACAAGATTTCCAGCTTCACTAGCAGATAAACCAATTCGTTTAGATAAATTAAGGAATGTTTCCGAGGCTCTTGAACTAGCATCAAATACAAACCCCACAGCATCTTTGAGTTCAAAGAATGCTTCTTGTAATTTTTTAGAATTTACAAATAAATCACCACTTTTAGCAGCGGCTAAAGTAAATTCATTTCTTAAGGCTAAGGCATTACTATAACCAATTCCTAATTCTTTTTGGAATCTATTTATTTCATTTGAAGCTCTGTTTGTTGCTTCTAATAAAAGTAAAAATATATTTTTTCCCTTAAGAAGTTCTTTACCTAGATTTTTAGCTACTATACCTAAACCTTTAGTACTGCTAAACGTTTTTCCAGCGGCTTTGGCTTTTATTACTTCAGTTCCAATTTGTTCTCTAGAAACTTTTAAAACATCATTTAATCCCTTAAATTGCCCCCCAGTTAATTTATTTAAAGATTGTAGGGCTTGGCCTCCTAAACCAAATGCTTCATTAATATCTTCCGCTACTTCTAACTCTTGTTTTAGAGCAGTTGTATTATTTTGTACTTGTCTAGCTTGGTTAGTTAAGGCTCTTGCTAATTCTCTATTACCATCAGCTCTAGCTTGTCTGGCTTCTACTATAAGACTGTTTCTTACTGAAGTGCTTTTATTTATATCGTTTTGGATAGCTTTTTCTGATCTAAATTCATCATTTAAACCTTCAGCTAAAGAAGCATTTCTTGCTAATTCTTTATTAGTATCCCTAGTTAATTTTAATATAGCTCTTCTTTGATCCGTAGTAAGACTAGTGCGATTTAATATATCTCTAATTTCGTCATTATTTAGACGAGCTAAGTCTAGTTGATCTCTTAAAGCATCCGCTATTGCTCTTTGTATATCTAAATTATCTTGTGGGTCTGCCATATTAAACTATATATGTTATAAATATAAAAGAACGAAAGGTGCTTGCGCACCTTACCGTCCATATTTAGATTCAGCCTCTTTTTGGGCTTCTTCTTGGGCTTTTTTCTTTGCCTCTAAATAATCAGTTATTTGTTTTATAGAATATCTTCTTAAGTATATAGGCATATTATATACTTCCGAATAAGTAAACCCACCTCCACCATGGTATGTTAATTCGTGTACTTCTTTGTACACTTGCATTTTATATTCCGGCGTCAGGCCAAAGAAAGTTAATGTTTAATGGCACGTTGACCCCTCTCTTCGTTTCTCCTGTGACTTCGTCTTCATATTCAAATGTCATATCAACATCTGGTTGTACCTCACGAATATATTCACGGAGTGCTCTACTGTCTCTAGCGAGCAATTGGTTATCTATAAAACTACGTACTGTTTTGCGTTCATAATCACCATCAATAGATGTAACTATGTGTTTTAAACGCGTAGTTAGTTCGCCTACTTCTTGTTTCATCTTTTTAAGACCCTTAATTTCTTCTTCAATCTTTTTTTCATCCGAATGGTTAAGAAGTTTAAAAGTAACTTCTTTTTTTAAAATAGGAAGAGTAAAAGTAAATTCATTGTGGTTAGGTTTAATAAGATGTTTAGGATCTAATTCTTTATCTTTTAATTCTGTAAGATCTATATTATGAGTTTCACCACTTAATTCAAATGTATAATCTTTACCATAACCAAGTACACGGGCGGCAACTAGTAATGCATTCTTATCTCCTATAACTAAATCATTGTAATTAATAGGGGTAATAATTAGAGATTGTAATAGTTTATCTATTACAGTACCTTTTTTAATGTAGGTTTCATTTGTAAGTATATCCTCTTCTTTTGCAGTCATGTATTTCATTTCGACTGTTCCCTTAGCAAGGGGATTATCTACAGGATAAATTAAACCCTTAGAGGGTAAGCTTACTTCCTCAGTGGGAAATATTGTTTTATTTTCTTCCATAACTATTATATGTTTGCATATACATATATGATAAGAAAAGGGGATCGCAGAAGCAATCCCCTCTCTTTAATATATTTGGCGAATATTAGTAGTTCAATATGGCGTAATCCATAGAAATTGTTAACTGGATTTCCATCGGAGCTGAAGAACTCCAATCTCCTGCACCAAAGGATGCGTTTTGAATAAAGGCACCTTTTAATACCCATTCTTCAACTACATCTCCTACAGGACCTAACGTATGGAATCTAACTTCTTTTTTATAGAAATCAGAATAACCATCTCTACCAGTTACTGACTCGTGTGATAATCTAACCCACTCCATTACCGCTTGGGCACCTGATGGTGTTACTGGGTCGTAAAGAGTAACACTAATGTCAGTCCAATCGGATTTACCCTTTACTTTTCTTTTCTTATTGATGTGATCTAACACAACAATTTCGTTAGTGTACTTAGGTCGTTCTGCATTTTTTACAAGATATGCAGGAATACCATCTATTTGGAATAGAAATCTGTTCTGTAGTTTAGGCTCGTATGCCTGATAGAACATTTCTGTTGAACTTAATATTGCCATTTTTCGTGTTGTTTTATTCGTTTATTATAAATATATTACTCTCCAAAAGTAGCTCCAGTAGGTAAGATAGTAAAGTCAAGAATTACAAATTCTGCAGTTTTTGTTGGTTGGAGTAATACCTGACCAACTAACTGGTTTCTATCAATCACATCAGGTGAATTGTTAGATTCATCCATTACTACACGGAAGGCAAATAATCCTTGCTTTTGCTGTACACTTTCAAGATATGGATTAACAACATTTAAGAATCTATTTCTAGTATTAGCTGTGTTTTGTTCAAATACAAGTCCTTTAGCTGTGTCTCCAATAAAGTTCTTTAATGAAATTAACAATCTTCTAACATTAATGCGATCAAGTGCACTTGATTGTTTTTGAAGTGTTTTCTGACCAAATGCAACAACACCATTTCTTGGGAAAGTAGCAATTGGGTTAACTCTGGCATCGTATAAAGTATCACGCATTCCAGATGTTAATTTAACCTCTGCTCTATTAACATTTAATCCACCTCTATTTAAACCAGCAGGGGCAAACCAAGGAGCAGCTACTCTATCATTATAAGCATAAACCCCAGGTATTACTGTTGAAGCGGGTGACCATACGTCTCTAGATAATTCGGAACTTCTAACTTTAACCCACGGCCAGTAACTACCAGCAAAGCTTGTATTAAGATTATTAGTTTGAGTAGTAACTGTAGATATGATTTCATTATAACCAACTAAGTCTCCTATGAAGAATGTATCTCCTCTATCTTCTGCTAATTCTACTAAAGAATTAAAGGTTGAAGAGTGGTCTTTATAGTTAACTCCAGGAGCAGATATCAAATTAAATCTAAAGTCATCTGTATTTCTAAGGATTTTAATAGCTTGTGTATAATCACTAGTGCTTAACCCTTGTATCCCTGAAGTACCACTACCAATATGTTCAAAGTATAATCCTTTAGTACTGCTTGGTAATATATCTCCTGTTCCGTTCGCGAATGCTCCTGATGTAGGTAATGGTAAGGATGCTGAGTATGATTTAGAACCATCAGTGTTTACAGTACCATCTGAACTAAAGTAGTCAGGAGTTTGTTTGTTTACGTTAGATACATAAACATAACGTGAACGTGTTGGGAAATCACCATTTAATTTAATTAAAGGTTGGTTTGGATCTGTAGTTGTATCTACAGATAAGAACTGGTTACCTATTATTTTTTCAATATAATTATCAGCTTTAGGATCTAACGATAAGTTAGTATAAGTTTCTAAAATAGTTTTACTTCTTAAAGTATCATCACCCCTTCTAACTGTAAGAGTAAATGTTCCTTGGTTATTATTAACATTAGATACTTCCCAGCGTAAGTTATCTTCTGAACCTGTGACTAATGAACTATCAGATAATTGTTGTATGGCTGTAGGATCTGATGTGTACGCATTGTTAAATTTAGCACCCTCACCAATAGTTTTAAGGGTAAATGAGATATTATCATCATTATTAACTCCTGTGGTTGTAGAGCTTCCACCCCCGAAAGTAGCAACATTGGTCATACTACTAGTAAGTAAAGTTGCTAAATCAGTTACCGAACCTGTTTGGATTGTAGAAGTATTTAATCCAGCACCAACTGCAGATCCTGAAAGACCTAATACATTACCATTTAAAGAAGCACTAAATGTAGCATTTAACCCACTAGTATTGTTTATTTCATCTACTATTCCCTGTAAACCGGCCCCAGTATAATTAAAGATATTAAGGTTAGGTACATCATTTGTTGTTGAACTTGATACTATAATAAAATCTACATTACCCTCGGTATCTACTATTCTAAGACCATTATTAACAGCAGGAATGTTTCCTGTAAAGTCTAGAGAAGCTGTTGAACGAGTTCCAGTAGCGCTTCCTGAGTTTGCTAAAATTCTTGTAGAAGTAGCACTAGTAAAGGTTCCCGGAGTTACACGAGTTACTAAAAGGGATCTTCCGCCTTCAGCAAAGTATTTTTGAGCGCTAATTGATGTTAAAAATTCATATTGGTTACTACCTGATAAAAAGGTAGTTCCAAATTTTTCACGGTAATCACCAAATGAGGTAACTATTGTGGGGATTTCTACGGGTCCTGTTACTGTTGGACCTATTAAAGCGGCTCCTACCTCAACAGGGGCAGAAGCTACAAATGAACGGTCGTTTTCTCGTTGAAGGACGCCGGGTGATACTAATGTTTCAGCCATATCTTGTGTTGTTTATTTGTAATAAATATCGAAAAAAATTGCCAGCAGGTTAATGCTGGCAATAAATATAAAAAGTATTTTAAAAAAATATTATTCTCCGATCTTTACAAATACTCCTTCTTCAAGATTTACTTCACCTTTACCATATTTTTCAAATAAATTTTTAGAAATTGTGTTTTCAGTTTCGTAAAGTTCATTAAATTGTTCAGCGAGTTGATTTAATTGTCGTTTAATGTTGTCTTCTGCGATACCAATTTGCCCTCTTTGGAAAGTAAGTTCGCTTGATCTAACGCGTAGATCATTTAATTGTGTAACTTCTTCAGTGTCGAGTTTTACTGTGTTAGATTCTTTAATAGCCATAACTTTTATTTTTTATGTTTGCATATACGTATGTAATAATTTTTAAGAAACCCCATTTATTGACGAAATACTTGCAAGAGCAACTCCGTTTATAGAGGCAATACTAGCTCTAGCTATTCCACTAAAAGAAGCAATATTACTTGATGGGGGTGAAGGGGCTACACCACTAGGGGGTTTTGGTTGTGGGGATCTAATAAAAGGTACTCTACCTTGAACAAGTTTAGATTGTTCAGGGGTTTGTATAAATGGTATCCTACCTTGTACTAGTTTCATTATCCTTCGTTAATTTTTAAGTCAGCAAAATATACTGTAGCTCCTGATCCTACGTGGGGTTCAGTCCCTTGTGGAAGATGTGGACTAGCTAATACTATATCTACGTGTCCTGAAGCTGTTGTTTGTACTAATAGATGTTGATAAGCGCCTGTTTGATCACCTGTGCCTGATGCCGCTTGGGTTACTAAGGGATGGCCAGTATCTGTATTAACAATTCTGATTTCGGGTGCGGTGCCCGCATTATATTTTACTCCAACAGAAGCCGTAATGCTTCTGTGAGCATAAGATCCTATATTGAATGACCCATAGTCAGTAAGTTTAATAGCATGGTCACTACTTGAAATAAAGCTAGCTCCAAATTCTAATTCGTGTTCATTAGGGTAATAAGGGCCGGGGAATCCGCCTTTTGTTCTATCATAATCGGTATAACCAGGGGTTTGAGATAAATTTCTCATAGGGGTACCAATTATATCTCTTTCGGCTGGTGGGATATAAGTATCTTTTAAAGCATTTGCGGCAAATCTTAATCCTGCTCCTGAAACAAAAGCTTGCATGGCTTCAACTTTATCATTAAAACCAGATACTCCTGATCCTGTAATTTTTAAAGAAAACCAGTCTTCACCTGTGCTGCCTGTAGGGAGGAGTTGAAAACCACTACCCAAAGGCATTCTAGGCCTCAATATTTGGGCTAAATCTTTACCTATACCTGAATACCCTATGTAAGTAACTCCGGGAACTTCAGTAACAGTAAAACCAGCATCATCAGGACTATAATTTGCTGAGTTTCCATAATCTTGCATTGCCATCATTGTAGAAGTAGCAGCATCTGAATTTACCCCGGGGAAAACCCCAGTACCATTACCTAATTCACCATCACCATATGCTCTATAGGATGCCATAGCTAATGCTCCTATCATATAGTGGTTACCATATTCAATTCCTTCATTACCTATTCCATAAACCATATTATTCATACCAGCACTATCTTTTATTCCAGTATAATTAGCTATAGAAAAACAATTATATAAGGCCCCATAATCGCTCCCTGCATAACCATATAAATCATTATAATTTTGGTTCATCCCATAAAAACCACCTATTGATATACACCTATAATATAAACCTTGACCAAATCCTGTATAACCACATAAAGAAACACAATCAATACCGTTTATTCTATAGGCACCTATTCGATTTCCTATAAAACTACAATTATAACATGTAACATCATGATCATTATCACCGTAGATACCATATACTCCTGCGGTGAATTGGCAATTTTCAAAGAAAAGTCCTTCACTATTTGTGGCGCCAATAGACCTAGTTGAAGTACCTTTTCCAGCTATAAAAGTAATATTTTTAACATAAAAATGTTCATCTGTGCTAAAATTCATTAAATATGTGTTAGTACCTACACCATTACTATCTCTACAAGCCACTACTATTTCTCCTGGGTTATCACTTGTTAAAAATTGGGCTTCAGTATCCCCAATAATTTGGATAGGGTCGGTTAAGGTACCATCACCAACCATATTAACTGTGGAGCTTTCAGGGTAATAACCAGGCCCAATATATAATTTATCCCCCGCGCTTGATAATAAAGCTATACCAGCAGAATAAGATGCTTTAGCAGCACCCACAGAAGTACCTGCATTGCTATCACTACCATTTTGTGCTGAAACGTAATAAGTTGCCATTTTATATTATATTAATTGTTGTTATATTAGGGGGTTGCGTAGAAGCACTACCTGTAGATTCAGTACATGACCTTATATATCTAAATAATTCACCATTTCTATAGTCGGGGGTATAATAATATTCAGCGGTATATGATAGATCTAAGGTAGTATTAGTTAAATAGTCATATAAAGCATAATTCATACCACTACTACTATCATAGGAGATCGTTCTAATAGTATCGTTGTGTTTTTTTAATTGATCATATACATAAGTAGATGAAGATAAATAACGTTGTTCATCTTCCTGTGTTTCAAGTTCAAAAATTTGTTCAGCCAATAAACTTTGGCTTCTCATTAAGTTGTCTAATTGTTCACTCATTATGCTGTTATTACTATAAAGTCGTTACTTGGATTAAAATAAATTTGTCCATCAGAAGCATCTAAACAGTATCCTAAAATTCTGACTACGTGGTTATTACCTGAAGGAGCAGTAGATGATGCTTCGCCATCAGTAGTACTTAAATATAAAACATCTGCAACGGATCCAGGATCATGGTCTAGTGTTACCATACCCTTGATTAACATACCGTTAGTGTCTGAAGCTGTTCCTAAAGCTACTGCCAATAGTCCTTTTGAATCTGCAAGTGCGTCTGCATTAGCTATCGTCCATCCTCCACTTGCATTATAGTAATAAATTTTACCAGTACTCATACTAGTAGTTCCACCGAAAAATACTACATCACCATCATGATCTCCATCTGTATTAGATGTTTTGCTTAATTTAGTTTTAGGAGCTATAAGATTTCCGTTAGTAACTTCTACCCCAGCAGTACTAACTGTTAATTCAGTTGTACCACCATTTGCTTGGATTGCTATTTCGTTGTCAGCGGGTTGCCAAATACCTGTATTTACATCAGTTCCAAATTTTATAGCGGGGGATGATTGGGCACCATCACTACTAACTGTTAAAGTATCACATGAAATGGCTCCATCAAATGATGCATCACCATCTTCGTCTATAAAGGCTTTTTGGGTACTTCCTACTACAATTTCAAATAGTACTTCACTAGCAGCAGCAGAAGCAGGGTTGATTTGGAAATGACTTCCTGTAATTTTTCCTTCTGCTATAATATTTCCTGAGGAATTTAATTCGGATGTTGTAATTGTGCCACTTGCACTTATATTACCTGAAGCTGTTATATTAGCAGTGAAAATACCTGGTACGTTAACATCTCCTGATGATCTGATTTGTGTTGCATTTGAATTACTACCAAGAACTATAGTACCTGAGTTATTAGTAATACCGTCATCTCCATTTAATGATATACTACTACCTACCCCATTTAATGATATACTACTACCTACTTCTAAGTTACCACTTGCACTTATAGCACCTGAAGCTGTTATAGGTCCAGGGATTTCAAGTCCTGTGGTTTTGAGGGAAGCAACTTGCCCACCAGCAGATAAATCAATTTGATCTGTTTGATATCTTAAGTAAGTATCAGTATCACCATTATGGTAAATATATTCATTAACACCTGCGTTACCTGCTACATCTAATTTATAATCCGGTGAGGTTGTATTTATACCTACTCTACCGCTAGAATCAACTATAAAATTACCATTGGCTTCAATAGTTCCACTTGAACTTATAGCCGACGCCGTTATAGCACCCCCAAAGTAAGGAAATGATTGGTTTATCTCAATAGACTTTACCTCCGCTGGGGTAGCTTGTGGGGTTGAAGCCGCAAATAACAGATATGAAGTTGCTGATGGGGTTCCAGATGATGCTTTTAAAAAGGTATCACCTGTAGCTGCAAAAGATATATCATTACCATTAAATGTTATAGTACCAGTCGCGTCAGCACTAAATACAGAACTATTATTTCTATATATTTTAAAATCAGTACCATTATGTTCGAGTAGTCTATTATCGTCATGTGCTACATCACCACCATCACTACCACTAGTAATTTTAAATGATTTAACATTATGGATTAAAAATTCATTAGTAGAAAAGGCAGTATTTACATCTACTAATTCAATATCACCAATTTTTAACATATTGTGGTGATTTTGGTCAGCCATTGCTCCCGAAATTATAAGTCCTGAACCTGTAATAAGTGCAGTATCTACTCCTCCAATATCAAAACCAACATTATAGGTTCCTACTTCAATGTGTGAGTTTGAAGGGCCATTTATATTTAACCCACCTCCTATTATATCCCCACTTGCACTTATATTACCGGATGAGGTTATATTAGCAAATTGTACATTTGCTGTAGTAGCTACATCTTGACCAATAGCTACATCGTTCGCATTTGCAGTAACACCTGTACCCCCGACAACATTTAAAGTAACACTACCCGCGGAACCGCCTCCAGTTAAACCATCTCCAGCGGTTACTCCTGTAATAGTTCCACCACCTGCGGTTGCAGTTGCTAGTGAAGCAGATACATCACTAATTCCTGGAAGGGATAATGTTCCATTTATATCTGTGCTTCCGGTTACTTCTAAACCTTGATCTACTGTAAGGCTGCCACTTATTTCAGTATGACCTTCTTTAGTAACTTTAAAACGTGTATGAGTAGCAGGTACTGAAGTACCTCCTAAAGATCCCATAGTCATAACTACAAAATCTGCAGCGTTACCTGCTCCTCTATAGTCACGAGCTATACCTGTTCGTTTTTCTGCTCCTAAATAAAGTATTGAATCCCCTGTGTTGCTACCTCCTATTTCAAATAAATCATCCTGGGCATGGACTTTTTGATAAAAATTAACATCATTATGGTCAAGTCTTAAAACAGCATCTGAAGTTGTTGCTGTAGAGTTATCACCAGTTGTTAATGCAAAATATAAGTCAACTCTACCACTTGCCCCGTCTGCTTTACCAATTATAGCACTTTGCATGCTATTAGCCCCAGTATGTCCAGAAAATCCTATAGTGTGTTGTCCTCCGTTGCCTGTATTAGAGGCGAACCTCATAACATTTGTTGAGCCACTTGCTATTTCAATAGTATGAACACGGTGGGGGGGATTACCTATAGCTAAAAAAGTAGGAGAAGACCCACTAATTTCTAAACTACCTGTAATCTGAGAGTCATTTTGGCTTATAAGCCCTTTTCTTGCTATAAATTCGTTTGCCATATTGTTCCTTTTTCACTGTCCAAAGGTTCAGACATAAATATTAAAGTTTCTTTACAAATGATTTAAATGTATATCCGTTTCCGTTTGTCACTCTTACTCTTACATCTGCACCATTAATATCAGCTGTAATTTCGGGGATTGTTGAGTCAGTTAAATGTTTAGTTGATGTATCTGTAAATGTAACTGAGCCACCATCGTGCGCTACCATGAATTGACCTGCGCGGGCACCGACTCCGGTGTCCTTCAAGATATAGTCGTATATAGCGCCGTTATATGAGGAACTAGCGAATGTATCTACGTTAGTAGCTGAATCAGAGGCTAATGTTGTGGATATAGTTTCAAATGTGTTTGATATAATGTCACCTGAGGCTGTTATATCATTTGATGTAGCTAAACTACCAGTTACATCTATACTACCAGTAAATAAGTGGGTGTCAGTTAATGAATCTCCAAAAATTGTAGAACCACTACTAAATGATTGGGTCATATGGGTTACAGAAGAACTTACTATATAATTTTCTGCTATAATATCACCTTGTATAGTTACATCTCCTGAAAAAGAACCATTAACAGCTGATATATCTCCTGTAAATGTTCCTGTACCTGCTGTAAGATTGGTTATAAGGCCATTAGCTATAAAGACGTCATATGTGGCACCCGCACTACTAAATTGCCATCCTAAATTAGAATGGTAAGTTATACCAGTAGCTGTTGTAGCTTCTTTAGTGCCATCACTTCCAGTAAACATAAGGATTTTACTATCAGTAGGGACAACACCATCTGCTACTCTAATATAAGGTAAATCTGTTTGTCCTGTGGTTTGGACTATGTTTGTGTCAGCATCTAGTGTTAATATTTTATCACCTACTGCAGGAGTAGATGTGTTAGTTAAATTAGGTAATTTAAAATTAGAACCACTTATTATTACAGTATCAGTGTTAGTATCACCTAAAGTAACTAAACCATCTACAGTTAAGGTACCATCTACTAATAGATTATTTGTTCCTGGATCACTTGTTCCCCCGACGTGAACACCACCAAGAAACGCACCATAATCTTCAGTAACTAATACACCATCTCCGGGATCAGTAAGAGTAGAACCAATTCTTGCTGCATTTATTAAAGCGAAATCATTTACTGTTAGATCATCTTCTATAGTAACATCCGTATCAAATTTTGCAGAACCAGTAAATTCTATATTAGTAGTTGCAGCAGGGCCTATTAATTTTAATCTTTGTACAGATCCTAATTCTTTAGTTCCAGCTACTCTTAATGATAAACTACCCTCTACTCCTGTTTCATCAATATCGTCTACAAGGGCAACTATTTCAGCCGCAGATCCAGAAATATCAAGTTTTCCGAAACTAGAACTATCAATTGAAAAATTAATTCTACCCACTTCATCACCAATATCTGCTCCTTTAGTTGACCTAGAACCTCTAATTAATATTTCACCCCCTCTATTATCATCTCTAATTTCTTTAAAGTCAAATGCTCTAATAGGATCACTAGTACCAACACCTATTCTAGGGTTTACTCCAGATCTAGATACATGTAATACTTCTTGTAAAGCTTCATCTGTAGATCCTGCAAAGAATTTTATTGCATTACTACCTGTATCAAATTTAATTTGGGCTGAAGAACTATCTGAAGATAATGCTCCTGTTACTGAACCTGTGGCATCAGTAAAGAATTCAATTGAAGGATTGGAGGTAGTTCTAACACCTTCTATAACTCTTCTACTCCCATCAGAAGAGGTATGTAGTACTCTTATAATTTCTAAATTAGCATCTTCAACCGCAAAGGTCGTTCGGCCGTTAGTATTTATACCTCCTCCTCCTCCATCACTCTGACCAAAAGTAAGAGATACCGTAGGAGTATATCTGCTAAGAGTATCAGAAACTTCCTGAGCATTTTTAGATCCTAAATTTCCTGTAAAGTATATGGTATTAAGGTTAGTAGAAGCTGCTCCTCTTTGTCTTGTAGGAGTATTGTGGAAATCTCCTTGTACATCTAATCGCCCAGCAGCAACTACCCGATCATCAAAGTCTGCTCTTTCTTTAAATTGAGAAGTACCACTAACAAAAAGCATTTTATTAGTAGGAGATCCGGCTTTAGTACCAATACCTACTCGTGAGTCATTTCCAGACTTAGAAACAAAAAATACTTCCTTTAAATCGCCTGCTTCTGTAGTTCCAGCTTTAATTGAAAGATATCTACTTCCCGTATCATACCCCATTTGCATACTAGCACTAGTACCTAAGTAAGATCCAGAAATCGATAAAGTAGATCCAGTATCAAAAAATAAAAGACCAGATTTAGGGGTTATAATTACAGCTTCTCGTCCTTTTCCTTGTTCTATAGATCTAGAAATACTAGCAGAAATACTTGTTTGGGCGGCTTGAACTCTTGCATAATCAGCTATTTCTAAACCACCATTAATTACTAAACCAGGAGTATAATCATCAAAATCTTCTGGAACAGGTCCAACACCCCCTCCCCCATCATTACCAACCCAAGTTTGACCATCTACATTTAACCCAGTTCCAGGTATGTAGAAGAAATTTTGGTGAAATCTTAAATAATTATAAGGATAACCTTCATTTAGTCCTGTAGGTGCCCCTTGTGAACCTGGTTCACCTGTTAAGAAAAGTGGAAAAAGTCTTTTATCACTTGGTTGAGGTACCTCTGCAGTGACATAAGTTCTTGGTTTACGTGAAAGAAGTCCAGAGTATCCTAAGGGTGTAGTTGATGTTGAATTAGCATAAAATCCATCAGGGTCTCTAAATCCAGATGTTGCATTTTTTACATTAGATGCTAACCCCCAAGCAGGTGCTACAGAACCAGAGTTAGCATAAAATCCCTCATGATCTACTCTAGTGTGCCTTGAAGAAGTAATAAATCCTGGGTTTGTACCTTGGCCGCCTGTATTAGATACTAACCAATCATCATCTACACCACCGCCACCTCCACCTCCACCACCATAGCTTCCTGTATAGAAAAATTGTCCGGTTGTTGTGTTATACATAACAGTATTATAATTACTGCTATCTAAAGATAAAGAGGCAAATAATTGTCCGGAGCCACTAATGTTTCCACTAGCTGTAATATGACCATCAACGAAGATTTCTGCTCCGTTTGAAGAAGTAATAAGAACCCCTCCATCTAAGAAACTACCTGTAGTAGCTACGTAAATACTATTTAAAATCGCATCTGAACCAGATGTGATTACTTTTTTCCAATTCGGCATATGTCTTTTCTATCACGGTTAGATACAGCACTGTTGCTGCCTACTTCCCTTAAGGGCCAATAATAGGTTGATGATAAATATATAATTATTTTAATCTACTGTTAATTTTGAAGTTCCTGTTATAGAAACTTTTGATGTGTTAAGTACATGAAATGTAGCACTATTTGTGTCATATTGCACTCTTATAGAGGGGGCTGCTTCAAAACTTTCATCAGTAAATCCAGATCCACCCATAAACACTCTAGGGTTAGTTCCAAAAAATTTAACAAATGTAATTCCTATTTCTATATTATCTATATTACTTGGGGTAATATTAAGTCCAGCATTATCTACATTAGATGTTTTTAGAGCAGATGTTGTATCACTAGGAGAAATAGATACAGAAGCATTGTTAATACTACTATAACCACCACTACTCCCTATTCTTAATGTAGGGTTTATTTGATAAAGCCCTGTACCTGATCCCCATTTATAGTAATATCTAAATTGTATTCCCATAATAGTAGCATTAGTAGGGATAATACTAGAAAATGTAGTATCATCCGATGCATCTCCACTAATTACTGTAGGGGTGTATAATCGTGCTGGGTTAGCAGGGTCATCTGTATTGTTCCCTAATCTTTCTTCTACTGTGGTTCCATCAAAATTACCTGCAAGGGCATTAAGTGGTGTATTATTAACCCAATCCCCAGATCCTAACAATTGGAAATTTTTAAACCTATGGTATGGGGTAAATTGTAGAGCCATTATTGTTTAACTTCTATAATATCCTCAAGTTTTTTTTCAAATTTTTTTAATAATGAAGAAACTGTGTGTGCATCTTTACCCATAATTTGAGTATTATTAACTGCTGCGATAACGAATTGGATTTCTCCTGGTTCTAATCTTACTTGTAATTGCATAACTTTTAATTTTTATTTGTTATATATACATATAAGAAAAAAAGCATCCAATGTGGATGCTTAATTTCTTTTTTTATATTTAGGATTTATTATGTAGCATAAATCCAGATTGTATTTCCATCGTTATCTGTGTCTGTAGTATTGATATACATTTGACCTAATTTGTAGTTAGATTGTCCCATAGCTGGTGGTGAGGCGTTGGATGGGTTACCAGAAGCTTGTTTAACACCTACTAAATTAAAATCAATTGTTTTAGTAGCAGCAGATGAAGCATCTGCGCCTGCTAAATCAACCGCCCAAACATCTTGGGTTTCATCCCAGAATAAAGCGGTACCTACATTTTGGGCACTTCTTTCAACTACAATACCACCACCAACAGTATTAGTAGCAGAGCCTGAAGCTAATAATATAAATCTATCTTCTACAAGTAAGTTTGTAGTATCAATACTTGTTGTAGTACCATTAACTACTAAATCACCATCAATTTTTAAAGTACCATTAGTACCAAGTCCTGGATTAAATTTAAGAGCAGCAGCATCTGTTTGAAGAGCAGCAGTTCCAGTAGCAGGATCGGCAAATACTAGTGCTTTATATGCGTTATCTTGGTTATCTTGGATACTCATAGAGAGTGCAACTGTAGCATTTGAAACTGATGAAGTAGCAAATGTTAAGACTCCATTTGAGTTTGTAACAGTAATACCATTTCCACCAACAAACGATGCTGTTGTTCCTAATGATATACTAGTACCTCCTAGGGCACCACTACCTGTATTAAAATGAATACCAGCTGAAGCACTAACTACTAAGGCTCCTATTGAAGCGGTTGCAAATGAAATGTTTGTTTCATTAACTCCTATTGAAGCGGTTGCAAATGAAATGTTTGTTTCATTAACCCCAATAGATGCTGTAGCGTATGAAATGTTTGTTTCATTAACTCCTATTGAAGCAGTTGCGTACGAGATATTTGCTTCGTTAACTCCAATAGATGCTGTAGCGTATGAGATATTAGTTTCATTAACCCCTATTGAAGCAGTAGCATATGAAATGTTTGTTTCATTGACCCCAATAGATGCGGTTGCATAAGAAATGTTTGTTTCATTAACTCCAATAGATGCGGTTGCATAAGCAATATTAACTGCGTTGGTTTGAATACTTTCTGATAATAAACCAGCGTTAATGCTTATTGAATCTCCCGAACTTGCTGTTATTGAGAGACCACCTGAAGCAGAGAATCTAATTGTATTTTCATTAGTAACTGCAAAATTACCGTTTTCAGTACTAGTATTTCCAATAAGGCTTGAAGCACTAACTTGGAACTGAGTCATCCCATCAGCACTTAAAGCATAATCACTACCAGTGTGAATAGTGTTAGTAGAAGCATCATATACAAGAGGTGATCTTGATGAATTAGCAGTAGGTGTAGTCCATCTAAATTGAGAACCACTTAAATTTAAACTACCTGTAAAATCGTGGAAATCATCTGAAGTATCACCAAACTTAGTTGAACCTGATTCAAATATAATAGATGAGGAAACATATTCAGAGTGGAGAAGAGCAATAGATGCTGTATTAGTAATAGTTAAGTTTTTAAAGGTAACACTATCACTAGCAGCACCAATTTCGACTGATTTAGCAGCACTATCTGCTTTTACGGTTATACCAGCACTACCTGAAATAAACGATGCGGTTTCTTGGAACCCAAGATTAATAACACTAGTTCCTGTTGAAGAAGTAATAGCAAATAATGATACCCCACTTAAACTGTCTTGAACTTGTTGTGAGCTACTAACTACATTAACGAGTTCAAATTCAATATTATTTGTAGCACCTGCTGTAACTGTTAAACCATCTCCACTACCTGTGATAAATGAAGCGGTTGCATTGTTAGCAAATGTAAATCCTGTACCCGCAGAAGCACTGAAGTGTAAACTTACAGTATCACCACTATCAACGACTTCACTTTGGTATTTACCAACATATAAGAAAGCTTCTAATTTACCAGGTTGGTTAACATTGGAAGGGGGACTTTCGGGGTTAGTATTATCAACTGTAGGATCTGCAACGAATAATACCCCCGCCATTGCATCAAAATAGTAATCAATTGCTGATCCCACTGACATTACTACATCAGTAGTAGATATTACTTTAGGGATATACTTGTTACTTGTACCAGTAATTGTAGAGAGGTATTCTGGTACCACCTGCATTTGAACAGATCCAGTAGAATTAAACCCATTTGTGAAAGGAGCATCAGTTCCTAATGTTTTGGGTGTACTTGCATTACCAGCAAAACCCGCGTTTGTAGATAGGGTTTCGTAGTTACTAGGTAATTTAATTGTATAAGCGTGGAAAGTATCTATATTTCCAAAGTTGGGAACATCACCCAGGGCAGCATCAAAGCCCGCTCTTGGAGATATAGTATAATCAGTTATTCCACTTATAGTTCCTACTTCTGTACCTGTATCGTTTCTATATTCTGTGCCATTTACTGCAAGTAGATCAAATTTGACTAATTGAACAGTACCTGGATCACTTACAGAAGCTGATTGGACTACATAAGCCATTGCAGAGGAAGAAAGAGGAGCATTTGGTACTACTTCACCGAATATGGTAGTTGCACTACTCTGTACTGTTGATCCTAATTCCTCTCCAGCAATAGAAAGTTTACCACTTGACATGGCTTTACCAGATAATCTTTTAACAGCTATCTGTGTTAATATTGCGCTAGTTAATTCTGACATGATATTTTATATATTGATGCTATATTTTTGGTTTATAATGGGGTATATCCTGATGTTCCTAATAGGGTAGTTGAGCTTGCTCCTGTTCTTAGAGACATAGCGTCTAAGTTTCCTTTCCAATTTTGTGGTACTATAATCCTTACAATTATGTAATCATTTACGGCAAATGTAGCCCCATCGGTGTCTGAAAATTTAACAACCCCAGTAGGAGTAAAGTTCCCAGATGCATTTTCAAAGTTAGGTGAATAACTAATATTACCTGCAGATGTAGCAATAGGAAGTATATCTGCATCTGTTAAGTTACTGTTTAAACTTCCATAAATACTGTTGTCTAAGGCATTTAAGAGGGTACCTGTGTAAAGTGAACTACCACCAGTACGATAAACTTCTAATTTTATTGCATTATTAGCACCTGCTCCAAATGTAGCAGTGTGGCCTGCTTTAACTACTGAACCACTACCTACTAATTCTATAGTAACTTGTTTTGATCCGCCACTGTCAACTTTAAAATATCTAAAGTATTCTCTTACACCTGTAGCGGTGTCATAGTTAGTAGGTTGACCCATACTTTCATTAGGACCTAATGCAGGGTTAAATGTACCACCTACACCTGCTCCCGTTGGATATAGTAAATGTGAGTAATACTGGATGGCATTTTGGTTAAATCCTTGACCCCCATTGACTATATTTTTCTCGCCATTCCAAGCATATGTAGAATGATCTGGGTTTTGAGGATCAGATGTACTATAAGATCTACTTTGAATTCTGTATCTTTCTCCTTTAAAGTCTTCAAATCCAGATTCAGTAGAACCAGAAGTAAGTTGATTCAACATATAATCTCCAATAGATACTTCTTGGAAAGTTAAATCAGTTTTATGGTTAGTTATATGGGTAAATTTAGGCTGGAATTCAATAACATTGCTGTTACCTTCAATAGCATCTGATGTAAACCCATCTATAAAGCTACTAGGTTGGTAGAATTGAACCCCTACAGGATCAAAACTAACACGTATACTGGCGGTAATGTGGGTATCTGAAGTATTAGCTCCTGCAGTATCTTGAAGAGGGGCTAAATTAAAGGTTTCGGTTTGGGTTCCTGCACCTACATTTTCTACTGCTTTAGTAAGAGTTTGGTATTGTCCACTCTGGGTAACTTCTATTTGGCTTATAGTATTACCATTTACGTTTATAAATTGAATACCCCCATTTTCGGGGTATACGTTTTTATATTGGTTACTTACAGAAGCAGTATATTGTACTCTAGCCCCTGTTTGTTCATCATTAAAGAATTTAATACCTGATATAGAATGTGTAGCTGAAGTATCAAGGCCTGTTACAAGTGGGTTACTTGTTACTCCTGCTGTTGTTCCTGCTTTTTGTTCAAGATCGGCACCCGAGGCTGCTCCTGCAAAATCGTAGAACCACTCAGAAAAATTAGTTATGTGGGCAAATTCAACGCCATCTTTAGATCCAGTATGTATAACGTAACAGTAATTATATCCATCCCGTTGCGCACCTCCTAGAACTGTAAATGATCCTGATCTATAATGTCTATTTGGATCCAGGTCTCCTGATGTTGAATCTTTATTAGATTGGGTTGCAAATAAAGATAAAACAATATCATTGGCAGAGTTAGCAACAACTGCACTTGAGTTAGCCCCCGAAAGAGTAAATGTTCTAACTGGGGTAACATTATTATTAACGAAAAATCTTAATTCTCCTATTCCACCATCCTTAAAGGCTCTTCTTCCATAATTTAAGTGGGCTTGTGTAGTATCAAATGCAGGAACTGCACCTGGTGTGTCATCTCCATCTATAACTTGAAATTGGAAAGTACGTGAAACTGCTGTTTCTTGACCAGCATCTAAACCATCTCTACGGGTATTACCCGCTCTAAAAGAAGCTGTTTGATCACTAGAAGGAGTATAATATGTTGTACTGGTACTTAATGTTTTATCTTCCCATACATCATTTAGACCTATCATGTTTCCTAAGTTAGTTCCTCTATCTAGGGTTCTAACTTGTGAACCATAATAATAACTGGCACTTAAGTGTAGGTAGGGGAATATACTTGAACCCTCTAATGAAGTACTGCCAGAGTCGTGAGATAATCTAAAATGAGTAGTATTAAAGTTAGGGGTATTTTGGTCTGATATAAATAAACCAGGAGCTGGTGATGTTTGTATTAAATTTAATTCTTTAAATTCTAAACGTCCAGTACTTGTATTATATATTATTACCTTATCACTAGTGCCCTGGGGAAGATTGCCAAATAAAAAACCACTAGCACTTATATTACCACTAGAAGTTATATGGTTCAAATTAGCATTTGAACCCGATACTATTACTTTTTTCCAATTTGCCATGTTATCTTAATTTATTATAATCCACTACCTCCTGGGAAGTCACTAAGTGCTCTTTGTTGAAATTGTCCTGTAGTTTGGTCATATATTACTAATATAGTTTGGTTATCTGCTTCGGGTACATTGCCATACCATTCACCACTACAACTAATACTGGCTGATCTATTAATAGAAAATGCACCATCTAATGCTGATACATTATTTAAATCGGCATTTGAACCCGATACTATTACTTTTTTCCAATTTGCCATTATTATATATTCGTTTCTTTAATTAAGGTTTGAAGTTTTAATGCAATATTATATACAACTTGAACATCTTGTCCTTTAAAATCTGATTTTGCTATTAGATTTAACATATATCTTGCTTCTTCATACTCAAATGTGTTATCTTCAGTTTCTTCTAGGGTTTTAGGTTCAATTTGTTCGGATGTAGGTAAGGGATTCTTATTATCTAAAATTCTTTTTTTTATTTGTCTGAATGATGCCATAACTAAAATATTTATGTTTTATCCCTCATACATATTAAAGACCTACGTAAAAATCAGATCCCTTAAATAAAATACCTCCATTTATTGCTGTGGGGAAAACGGTAAAGGTTCCTAATGATAGTAAGCCTTCATTATCAACTTTAAGTTTAGTTGATCCTTGTTTACTTATAAGAACTATATCATTTGATTTTGTAGCTCCTATATCTACTGAGAAAAACCCATTAGTTACTTTAACGTCTCTTCCTTCGCCATTTTCAATATATGTGTCAAATATAACCCAATCATTATCTGCGGTACCCCCACCACTATCAGGACTTAGGGTACCTCCTCCACTTGATATAGGACGTGTAGCTCCTAATTGTTGGGCTCTTTTTGAAAGAGGATCTTCAAGAATAGCAGTTTTAGAATCTAAAACAATTTGAGATTTACTAAAGAAACGGGTATTAGATTCTTTAAGTTTTTTCTGAACATTTTCAGGTATAATATATCCTTGTAATTTTAAGGTAAAATTAGCTCTTACAATTCTACTATCATCGTTTGTAACTTCATTAATATTAGAAAATTGATCAATTTGAGCCATAAATTTAAAACGCTCAGAATCACCCCAATATGCATCTGAAGCATAATTTACAGCTTCAATAATTTTATTAAGTTGGGAAATATAATCTGTCCATATAATACCACTATATGTTAAATTAACGTAATCAGGAACTACAGTAGCTGTAAATTCTTTTTGGGGGAGTCTATTGTTTAAAAGAGCAAAGTTATCATACTTATTACGTTGTGTAAATTTTTCTTGGTATGTAACATATAACTGGGGATTATTAGCATCGAGTTTATTTCCTAAATCTCTACGTTTTTCAATGCTTTCTCTTTTAAGCATAACAAGGGGGGTTTGTACTTTCCCTCCTTTATCTCTATAAAAACCATCTTTTTGAGCTAATTTCCAACGTTCACCTGAACCATAAATTACAGGTACATCAACCATATCACCATTAGATATAACTGATGGTTTAATTACATTTTCAAAATAATAAAATATAGCTTCATCAATAGCTTCTAAACCCATATAAAAGTCAGCAGTAGACTTATCTCCTTTTTTACTAACTTCACGAGCCCTGTTTACATGGGGTCTATTATCTGGAGATAACCCCTCAGCAGGCATATCAGGTAAACCTCCTCCATCAATAGAATTATTTTCTATTTGAGCTTGTGAAAGTTCATACTGTCTTGCTACACGTGGTTTTTTCTTTATTCTATCAGACATTAGCTATAAAGTTGGTTTCTTTGATTTGCGATTGATTCAGTAACCTTTGTTGTTGTTGGGTAAATACCAGTTCTAAACGGAACAGTATTTAATTTTTCTATTCTTGATTTAGAAGCTCTACATATAATAGACATTGAAACACCAAAATTATCTGTATCCTCATTCATTGAGTAGCTAGGATTTTTACCAACAAAAAATTGGTTTTCAATTATGCTACTAAATTCAAAATAATCATTATTGAATAATACAATATCTCCTATTTGGGGTACTAAATCTTTTTCAACTAGGGTTGCTCTTAAAAAAGCAAATGTCATTTGTTGAGTCATATCAGATCCAAAATCACTCTCATTCCATACTTGATCATCTTTTGTAATTAAGCAAGGAATTAAAAGAGGTTCATAGTAAATTTTATTTTCTGCTTCACCATATACGTTAGTTTCACTATCAGGGAGGACAAATTTATAATAGCCAATTTCAGTCTGAATAATATCATTAATCAGTTCTTTATTCATTGTACGAAACAATGATATATCTCTAGCACCTCCAAATAATGGCATTATATTTTAGTTAGTGATTCGGGTTTAAAAACTACATGACGTAAACCTGGGATCCTTTTATTAGGGTCTCCTTTATCACTTTGTAGCATAGTAGTCTTAAAAAATTCTAAATCTTGTTTAGGGTCTTGACCTGCTACAAATTTAATAGTGGCC
>MDSZ01200237.1_pt1 | contig 27455 bp, 26 predicted proteins | sample 811201 | NCBI WGS metagenome assembly MDSZ01 (sample SAMN05326647, study PRJNA326480) | marine metagenome | isolation source: seawater | place: Indian Ocean: North | collected 2010 | reverse complement strand
CTTGGTTTTTTAGAATTGAAAGAAAATAGACTCTTTGAATTTAAAATTAGTTTAAATGGGCTACTTATTGATTTAATTTTGTAGCTTTTATAGTCAAGGTCATCGAATTTAACATAATTATGAAAAATATTTTTTGCTCCTATGTTAATTTCATTATCAATAAGATGGGAAATAATATTGTCTTTGTTACTAAAGTTGCTTGAGTCAAGATTGTAAAAATATGTAAATTTTTTACTATGTGTATGAAAATTTAATAATAACTCAATTAATTCTAGACTGATATTCACAACGCCCCACATTAGCCAGGCTAAAGATGCAATAACATTTTTTAGAAATGAAATTACTGATACTTTTATTTTCTTTCTTTTGAGTTCCGACAACATATATTTAGGTAAAAATCCAGAGAAATTCTTCCTACTATCGCTGGAGTAAATCAGAATGCTCTTATCAAAGCTTTTGCTCAAAAACCTATAAATTATGAACTGCCTTAGGCTATTCCTTAAGGTATTTTCGTCGATGTAACTATTTTTAACTAAATAAAAATTGGAGACATCTATATCCAATTCTATAAGGTCTCTTTTTATTTTTTTTATGAAATAAATATTTTCTGATTCTTTAAGTTTCTTACTCCCAACGATGAGAGTTTTTAAAGATAGTCGAAAAGTTATATTGTCTATCGATTTCTTAATTTTTCTTATGATATTTATCAAAATGCACTCTTCAATAATTGAATGTCTCTTTTATCCAATCTTCTAGAATCTTTTCATTGCCAATGCACTCTACTGATGAAACCGCATAGGGGTGAAAAAAATTGGTAGGATCGTAATAAATTGTTGGCTTATTCTGTGAAAAAGAAATAATCCCGGTCGAGGTAAAAGGATAATTAATCGTTGCTTTACATCGTGATATTAATTTATCTGCAGAAATTCTCGAGTCTACTAGCGAGATAACGCCAGATTTTGAATAATTGTTCAATAATGAGATATATCGTTTATCAATATTTGGATTTGATTCGAGTCTTTTTGACTTAATATAGGTTTTAATTCCATATTTTTTCGAAATTTTTAATATATCTTCTAAAAATTTTATTGGTCCAGATGGCAAATGTAATTCCATATCCAAACCAAATCCAAGCGATATTGATTCTTTAAATGGCGGTATATCAAAGATCATCAAGGCATCTTCTTCAATTATCTGTTCCTTTTCTGAATCAGAAAACCAGACTGGTCCAGTGATTGATGTACTTTTAGGGTGTTTATTATATCTTTGCAGCCATAAATTATGTTGTTCATCCCATAACAAATAATTCGTCCAAGTCATTGTTTCAATTCCGTAATTGATCTGTCTTTCGCCCTCAATGGATTTAAAATTCATGCAATTATAAGAATAATAGTAAAAAACTATTCTCGCTCCCTTTGATTCAACTAAATGCGTCCAAATCGGCCTGTAAATCCAGCCTGAATTATGAAAATAATATGCTTTAGCAATTGATTTTATATCTGAATATTCTGACCAAATGTATTTAATTGCCTCTCTAAGCATTAATCCAGCCATCCATTTGCCCAAAAATATTCTAATAACTGATCTAAAAATTATTGATACCGTCTTAACGAGAAATTTTATGTAATTAAGAGAATTTGTTATTAATGGAAGTCCATTTTTTTTGAATAGAATATTTCTTTTATACTCAACCTTGGGAATTGAATCAGGGGCACTGTGCATAATAAAGTCATCATGCGAGATTAAATTTTTTGAAAGAAACCAACTGATCACATCATAACTTTTTTCTCCTGAATGTGGCAGGTTGTCTTGAGTTAAGGAATCAAAATAAACATATGAAGATAATTCAAATTTATTTCTTAATTTAATTCCAAGAAAGTCTATAGCTTTTCTTAAAAATTCATAAATACCAAATAAAAAGTGCTTTAGGATAAATATCCAAAACATTATGCCGCTTAAATAAAAATTAACTTTAATACCATAATTTTTAAGTTCTTTCTTCCATGAATAAGGCAAAGGATAAATTAGGCTTTTTTCCTCATTATTAGCAAAATATTTGATTATAGATTTATTAAATTCATAACCTAAAAGGTGAAATAATAGAAATTGTCTAGTAGATATTTCCGACAAATTGTAACTATTATTTATAGTGAAATTTTTATCATCATCAAATACTTTACAGTTTGTAAGCATTGATTTAATACGCATAATTTCATCGAGTCTATCTTTATCTTTTAGCTTTTTATATCCAATTTTCAGGTAAGATAGCTTTACTGTCATTGATGTTACCTTAAATCATTTTTTGCATTGTAAACGAGTCTTTATTATGTGGGTAAGGTAAAGGCTCCAGCTTCTTAAACCCATGCTTTTCATATGCTTTAATTGCGTTAAGGTTTGTTGCATTTACACCTAATAGAATTTTATTAATGCCAAGATATTTTTTTAGATATGCTTCTGATGCAGACATAACTTCACCAGCCAAGCCCTTTCCTCTAAAATTATTTTCACCAATCAATATCCCCATTACACACTCTGATCTTACTAAATCAATTGGCTCATATTTGATATTTCCTAAATGCAGGTTGCTTTCTTTATCGAAAATTCCCAAGAAAAGACAATCCTCTTTATTTGTTTTTTCAAATACATATTTTTTTAGCTTTTCAATATCTTGAGGGGAATAGGAGGCAGTAATCTCCTCCATTATAGTTTTATCTTGAAACCAGCTTAAATATTCTTGAGTTACATGTTTTGTTGATAAATTTTTTAAAATAAATCTCTTTGTTGAAATAAAACTTTCTAATTTCACAATTATTTATTTGCTAAAAAAATTTTTTCAGCAAAGTTCCAGTCATCTATGGTATCAATATCTACAGATTTATGTTTTGGAAGAACATAAGCATGAAGTTGTGAGTAAATATTAAGTGTAGTTGAAGCCAATAAATCATTAGAAAAAATACAAAAAGCTCCTGTATCAAAGTAACTTTCACTTATTTCTTGCGAAGGTTTCAACATCAGGTCGGCAGATAATGGAGTTAATTTTTTATTTTGATCAATCTTAAAAGCCCATTCTGTTGGAGCTGGATACTCGCACACTGATATCATTCCTAAACATTTCATATCAAGAAAATTCTTAGAAGCATCTATCAAATCTTCATGTGTTATCAGTGGTGCACATGGAAGAAGCATCCATATTTCATCAAAAGATTTATTTAGATTTAGAAATTCATTTTTCACATCTCTTATCAGACTTATAAGAGGATAATCATTATGAGATTGATATTTAGGTCTTAAAAATTTTGGCTGTACATTTAATGCACTGCAAACTTTATAAACTTCGTCATCTTCAGTTGAAACATGTATCTCATCAAATAAACTTGAGTCTTTTGCGGCATTAATTGAATACTCAATGATAGGTCTACCGCAGAAAAACTTGATATTTTTCTTTTTTATTCTTTGAGATCCACCCCGGGCTGGAATGACCAAGAGTCTCTTCATCATAAAAGATTCAATTTGAAACAAAGCCCCATTTCATAGGGGTCCCCTTCTTTAAATTTATCCTTGCCTTTTGTCCAATTATCTCATTTAAGTATCTTGGATGTATTCCTTTATTAGGTCTTATGCTTCTTAAATTATCGCTGCTGAATTTCTCACCCTTTTTTATGTCTGATGTCACATACAGAGATCTTCTGAACTTTAGCATTGATAATTCATCTTTTGTCGGACCTATTGAGACCTCACCTATTGCGTCCTTTGCATTATTACATTCCTGAACCAGCAAACTAATTTCATTTGGTTCCATTGAAAATTTACTATCAATTCCATCACTATCTCTAGATAAGGTAACGTGTTTCTCTACAATAGAAGCGCCTAACGTTACTGCAGATATCGAAGCTCCAATTCCTAGCGTATGATCAGATAAACCTACTTCGCAACCAAATAATTCCCTTAAATATTTAATAGACTTAGCATTTACATCTTTTGGGTGTGTTGGGTATGTAGCTGTACACTTTAAAATAGCATATTGGGAACACCCTCCCTTAATAAGAGAATTAATAGCTTCATGAATCTCTGATAGATTAGCCATGCCTGTTGAAAGGATTACTGGTTTTCCTGTTTCAGCTATATACTTAACAAGATTAACGTCAGTAATTTCTGAGCTTGCGATTTTATATGCTGGAACATTCAAATCTTCAAGAAAATCCACCGCCTTATTATCAAATGGGCTACTAAAACAATGAATATCTGTTCTTTTTAAAGCATTCATAATTTCTTTATGCCATTCCCATGGCATTGATCCCTGCTTGTATAAATCATATAGCCGCTTTCCGTGCCAAAGACTTTTCTTGGAGTTAATAAGGAATTCAGGTCTATTTGATTCTATTGTGATAGAGTCAGCTGTATATGTTTGCAATTTAATTGCATCTACACCGGTTTCTTTTAGGCTATTTATCAGTTTTAGTGTATTTTCAATAGACTGATTATGATTTGCTGATATCTCAGCAATAATATAAGGCTTATGACTTATTGATATGGGTCTTTTAAGTATCGAAAACATTAGCCAATTATAACATCATCAACTCTAACCATCTCATGGTTGGTTGTTACAGATTTCGGTGTTATTTCCTGACCTACGTGCTCAAAAAGTTGCCATAAAAGATCTTTATAACCAACTTTATGTCGCATATATACTGTAGAGGAAAACCTTGGATTTATTTCAAAAATCATGGGGCCATTTCTTGTAATTATTAATTGAATATTAATGCTTCCATGAAGATCTAGGCACTCTGCAACTCTAAAGCAAGTATCTCTTACATCTGCATAATCAACTACTTTGCCCCAGCTTGTTCTGCCCCCCACAAGATTCCTGTGAATTTGAATGATTGAAGTTTCTTTTGATATTGATCTGTAGATAGCACAAGTTATCTCCTTATCATGTGGAACTAATAACTCTTGGAAAATATAATTTTCTTTCTTTGATTGATGCCACTCTGCATCAATCTCATTTTCTATTATGCTAATTGACTTTGAACCAGATGATTGTCTTGCTTTGAATATAGCAGGATAACTTTTTGGAAGTTCATCATGGGCTGAAACTGTCCATGGAACCAAGATTTTATTATTTTTTAAGAAGGTGTATGTCTTAAGCTTATCTGAACAAATTTGAAAAATTTCTTTCTTAACAGAAATTACTTTAGATTTAATCTCTTTTGGCAGCTCATAAAGCGCATTAATTTCAATTTCTGAAATGGGGATGATTATGTCTATGGATTCTTCTTTGGATATATTGCAAATTTCATCTAAATATTTTTTATTTGTGCCATGTGAAACAAGATAGAATTTATTACAAAAATATTTCCCTGCATTTTCTCTGCTGGTATCTGTTCCAATAATTTTAACCTTATCAAACTGTTCTTTAATTATTTTCGATACAGCTTGAGATATATCACCGCCTATTGATGTGATTAGAATATTTTTAATTTCAGTCATATCGAAATTGTTTTTTTAAATACGCGTTATGTGGGTCATAAAAATTTATTTGATCAATTAATTTCGATGGATCATATTTCTCAACTCTATGTTCTGTAATTTTGGTATTAGTGTCAAAAATTGCCCAATGAGCACCAGTTTGATTATTCCTTGGCTGGCCTACAGATCCAGGATTAATCAATATCTTATGATTATAATTAAATATTGTTTGATAGTGAGTATTTCCAAAAATTGTTACTTCTGCATCAGAAATAAGTTTTTTATAAATTGTTTTTTTGTCAGCATCTGGATAAACATAATCAAATGGACTTTCAGTAGAACCATGGCAAATAAAAAAAGATAATTTATCAATTATCAAACTATGGTTTTCAGGAAGAGATATTAAAAAATCAATTTCGTCTTTACTAAGAGTCTTTATGGATTGCTTAATACTGCTCCCATATTTATCGGTCACGTATTCAAGCTTTTTTGAATCGTTTAAACATTGCTCCAATAAAATTTCATGATTTCCCTTTACATATATGCAATCTCTAGAAGCGAGCATTTTTAATACTTCTTTTACGTTATAGTAGTATCCTACTAGATCACCAGCGACAATGAATTTTGTTATCCCTAATTGATCTGCTTTTTTTATTACTGTTTTCAGAGCATCCAAATTACCGTGAATGTCGCTGATAATACCTATTCTCATTTTTAATGATATCTTTGAGCAATGTCTTTAATTGATTCTTCAAATGTTAAAGTATTGTCAATAATTTTAGATGGTTTAATGATTTGATCTCTTCCACTAACTAATTTTTCATTAATAATTGAATCCTGTGACGAAAGTATTTTGGTTATGCAAACTAGCATTTGCTTAATACTGATTACATCTTTTGATGCTATGAGGTGTGTGCCACTTATATCTTCATTGATTACTTTGATAATGATTTTTGTTAAATCATGAAGGTAAATATAATTCCTATAAACCTCATTCTTAAGTTTATTAATTATTGGTTTTCCTTGTAAAGCTGCAATGATTGAAGCATTGATTCCAAGGTGATTTGGTCCATTAAGTCCAAATATACCCCCTATTCTCAAAATACAATTTTCAACTCCTGATGCATAGATTATTTGCTCAGCATAAAACTTTGATTTTGCATAATCATTATCAATTTTAACTGGAGAGTTTTCCGTTATATTCTCTGTTTCAGTTCCACAAACTATAGCGGCTGAAGTAAATATGATTTTAGATTGCCATTTTTTTGCAAAGTGACAAATAATCCCTGTGGACAGAACATTTGTTGTGAATAAATCATCTGTGGTGTTCCATCCTATTTTTGATGCGATTAACAAAATAAAATCATATCTTTTTAATGAATTTAAAGTCGCAAATACTTCATCAGGCATTTCAAGATCTAAATAAATTGAATTTTGAGATGAGGTCTTAGATCTCGTGGTGATATCTAGATCAAATTTGTGACCCTCAAGATCATTTAAAGTAGCTTTCCCAAGAAAACTACTTGCACCAATAATTAAAATAGATTTCATTTAAACTTTTTTTAAAAAAGTTGTAATATTTCTAGTCATACCTAATCCAGCTAATGAAGCCCAAAGATTTCGAACTAATTCTGCATCATTTTCTGAAATTAAATTTTCAATTATCATCCTTGCATTGTGTGCAGACTTTCCCATTGATGAATCTAATATGTAGTTGCTATTTTCGTTTAATAGGTACCACTCAATTGGAAAATCACCACTAAGATCAGCAATTTCCCAATTTGTAATGTTAAACAAATTTTTAATATTTTCTATATTGAAATAGGACAAATGGTCTGGCGGCGAAACCCAGTAAGGCTTGTCTACCTTATTAAAGCTTAAAAGATGCTCCTGGATCTTTGAAAAATCATTTGGAACTGTTACAACCAAGTAACCAGAATCACTTATGATGTTTCTAATTGAATTCATTAAGGCAACTGGATCCAGAACATGCTCAAGAACATTTTGAAGCCAAACAATATCATATTTATTTTTTTTTGAAATCTCTTCATCAAGAAGAGTAAATATATTCCCTTGAACAAAAAAATTTAAAATATTTGGGTTATTTTTTTTGATTCCTTCAGCTGAAAAATCAAAGCCTTTAACTTTGCATCCAAGTTTATGAAAATGATTCATAACAAAACCTTCACCACAACCAATATCTAAAAATTTTTTAGAACGAAGCTCAAGCAGATTTTTGAGTATATATTCCTTCTGAAAAATCTTATTGTGAATGTAAGCAAGTTCAGTCTCAGAATAGTTGATTTCATAGCTACCTAAGCCCTCTTGGTAATATTTCTTTTCATAATACTGTTCTAATTCAATTTGAGTTGGTTTTTGTGAAATTTCAAAAAAACCAAGATCATTCTTATGCGTTTTACTTTTCATTAAAAATACTATTTTGTTTGCTTAAAAATTATATCAGCAATGAAATTGGTTCCATATGAGACAATTTTTGCTGAATTAGTTGATAACTTTTGCATATAGTCTCTATTATCTATTATTTTTTTTAGGCCTTCTCCGTAACTCTCCTCTGTTGTAGATTTATAGTCTCCTAAAAAATGAATTGCTTTTCTTTCTTTGAGTAGTTTTGATACTTCTTTTTGATTATCTGCCAAAACCGTAGTAATGGTTGGTAGTCCAAGATAGCACCTCTCCCAACTTGATGATCCACATGCACCTATTCCAACATCAGCATTACTAATGAATTCGGCCATGTTATCGACCTGACAGAAAAAATTATAATCATACGTCTTACATAGTTTTTTAATTTCTTTTTTATGTGGATTTTTTGAGCCTACAATAACTGCAACCTCAATGTTATTTAATCCTGACTTGTAGACCCCCTTTACAGCCTTAGCAGTTTCATTATTAATATCATAGCTCCCCAAAAAAATTAGAACTTTAATGAAGTAATTCTTAAAAGATCTTTCTTTGCTTGCTTTTAAGAAATTTTTGTCTAACAAAGCAAACTTAGGGCCAAGGAAAAGTTTGCAAGAATTAGATACTAAATTATTGTATCTATTAGAGTTTGTTTGCAGGTTTTGATCCAGAAGAAAATCACAATCATGTTTTCTATTAGCAAGATCATCTATAACAAATAATTTATGGGTTACCTTACGAACAATCTGCTCCCATTTAATGTCAATTCCATAATGATCTATCACCAAAATTGGCATTTCATGAGCTTTTAAGATGTTAACCGTTTCTAGGGCATCTTTTTTTTGAGAAACACTTAACCAATTTGAATATAAGTTGCTTTTTTCAGAAAGTTCTTCTGATGGTTTCGTTAGGCAATGTACAGTATAGCCATTATCCTTAATTAAATTAATTAAGCTTCCTTCATGGTTTCTACAAATAAAACTTGGCTTAATACCTAATTTAGTTAAAGAATCAGATAAATTTAAACATCTAAATACATGTCCTGATCCAATAAGATCTGATGAATCAAGACGAAATATTACTTCTCTGGACAATTAATTAAGCCTTTCAAAACCTGAGTGACAAACTGGGCCATCAAGAAAATTAACTATGTCTCCATTTTCTTCAATTTTTTTAATATGCTTTAATATTGAATCAAATTCATGAAAGTATTTATCTAAAAGCTTTTTGCTATGACAAGTACTTAAATAAATTGCATTACTAGCTAGTATCGATTTTTTTAGCATTTCTTGAGTGATGAATGTTTTGTAGTAAAGATTTCTTGGTGAATCAAATGAAAAAACAGGAATTGGATCTATGCCTCCAATCTTGATTTTAAAACCATTTGAAACCGCTATCTCCTTCCACATTGATTTTACATATTTCCCGAGCTCAGTAATTATTTCCCAAGATTTAATTTCTTGCATATGATTTAAAGTTGATATTGCAGCAGTTGGTCCAATCCTCTCAGTCCAAAATGTGCTTGAAATAAAAGATTTCTGAGCATGCTCCATGATATCCCTTTTGCCTACAACGGCAGTAATTGCATATCCATTTCCTAATGCTTTTCCATAAATAGCTATATCAGGCTCAATATTATATTTCTTATAAAGACCTGTATTTGTCTCTCTAAAGCCAGAGGTGCATTCATCAAAAATTAAAATAATGTTTTTTTTGCTTGCGAGTTTTCGTACATTATGCAAAAAATTATTTTCAGGTGGATCACTTCTTTGTACTTCCATCTTAATTACGCCAATATCTTTTTCATTAACCAGCTTCTCTAAAGCACTAAAATCATTAAATCTAAAACCAAAAGATGTTCCTGACAATGAATTCGGTACACCAGAAGTATCAAGTCCTGATAGTAAATGAGTGTTAAGTGTATCTTGTTTTTGAATGTTTGATGAAAGATACCAGTCGTGCCAGCCATGATAACCGCAAAAAGCCACATTCTCTTTTTGAGCTGCAGATCTAGCTATTCTAATTCCAATTGAGTTTGCCTCACCTCCTGTTCTTGCGAATCGAACCATTTCTGCCCAAGGATTTAAAGCAATCAGCATCTCAGCAAGCTTAACCTCTTCAGGATTGTTTAATGTTGACATGTTTCCACTTTTAATTGTCTTCAAAACAGCTTTATCAATGGCAGAATTTGCATATCCCAATGAATTAGTTCCAACACCCATCATAGAAAAATCTTCGAATACATTTCCATTTAAATCCCAAATCTTATGTCCCTTAGCTTTTGAGAAATATGATGGCCAGTTTTCTGGTAAAAACATTTCAGGCCTTTTTGACAGAAGCATTGTGCCGCCTGGGATAATTTTTTTAGCCTGATTATATAAAGATTGACCAGTTACTATTTTTTTTACTTTTTTTTCCAATTTAAGTTCTCCACTTTGTTGGATCAATTAGATCTATATCGTTGACTGCTAGTTCATTGAATTCTTCTAATAATATATCGCAAGTAGAGTCTAGATTATTTTGAAAATTGATTATTTCTTTGTCATTACTTACGCCTATTATAATTTTTTTATTCAAATCGATTAGCTTTGCAAAAATGGTACATGCATAATCCTTAGAAATATCTCTATCTAAACACCACTGATCCCATTTCTGAAAATATTTTTTCCAATAAGTAAAATTTTTGTTAAAAAATTCTACCTCTTTTAGCAATAAACCTTGCAAAAAAATTGATCTAAAGTGAAGCTCAACATCTGTATTCTGAAAGAAATTGAAGTATTTTTTACTCAAGATTCTTTGATCAAATACATTAATTGGGAGTTGAATTACATTAAAATGATATTTTTTTAAGATATCATAAGCACTTTTTGGAGAGTAAACTGAAATACCTATGTTGGGAATATTTTTTTTTTCAGCATAATTTAATAACTTCTCAAAAATCTTAGTATTATCAAGCTGATCAACATTCATAACATCATGCAACATGAGTGTTTCTATTTTTAAAAAATTATTGTTTCTTATAAATGAGTTTAGGTTGGTTTCATTATTTAAATTATCTGATGGAATCTTAAAAATACATTTAAAAGAATTTCCAGAATTCTTCAACAATCTTATTGAATCTCCATATGATTCAGAGGTATCAATTGTGCATGGATTCTTTTTGGTTGCTATGTTTAGAATTTCATTTATTGTTGACTGACTTGATACTGAATTTTCTTCAAAACCATAACTGGCACCAAAGTTAGCAGTACCTAAGATCATCATAAAATTAAATTTAACAAAGAGTTAATCACATAATCCTGATCTTCATCTGATAGAGGATAATATAGAGGTAAACTTAATGCTTTTTCATAATAAGATGCTGCTACTGGAGTATCATTGATGCTATAACCTAAATCTTGATAAAAAGGTTGCAAGTTTACAGGCATATAATGAACTTGTGTAAAAATTCCTTTGTCCTGTAATCCCATCATCAACTCTGCTCTTGATATAGATATTTCGTTGAAGTTAATACTAACAACAAATAAATGATTTGCGCTTAAATCATTATTTATCTGCATAGGAGTAATATATGGTTTACATGTTGCTAGCTTTTCAAAATATCTATCAACTAATTTTTTTCTATGATTTAAAAAGAGGTTAATCTTTTTAATTTGAGAATTTCCCAAAGCTGCCTGAATATCAGTTATCCTATAGTGATATCCAATCTCTTGCATTTCATAGTACCAAGGATTTGTAATACCATCTGATTCGGCTAATTTATGATTTATAAATTTATCATTAAGTTTTGTAATTCCATGACTTCTTAATCTAAGTAATTTTTTATAAAACTCTAAATTATTAGTTGTTATTACTCCGCCCTCACCCGTAGCAATATTCTTTACCGGATGGAATGAGAAGACTGTCAAATCAGAATATTTACAAGACCCCACCATAGATCCACATTCATACCTTGCACCGAGAGCATGAGCTGCATCTTCTATTACAAAGGTATTATATTTTTTTAACTTGTGAATACTTTTCATATCACATGGTAGGCCAGCAAAATGAACAGGCATAATAATTTTTCTTTCTGAAGTATCCGAAGAAAGATGTTCAGAGAGTATAGAAATATCCATATTAATTGAGGAATCTTCAACATCAATAAAAGTTGGCTTTAAACCTGAATATATTGCAGCATTAGGTGAAGCTACAAAAGTAATAGGTGATGTATAAAAAGAAGTATTATCTGTTTCCTTTCCAACAATAGTGCTTAAATGCAACCCTGCAGTACAACTACTAACAGCAACAGCATATTTTGCTCCCACATATTCACTAATTGTTTTTTCAAATTTCTCAATCTCTGGTCCTTGAGTTAAATTTGGACTTTTAAGAATTCTTGTGACAGCATTTATGTCATTATCATCTATAAAATGTTTTCCGTAAGGTATTTTTTTCATTATTTCTCACTAACTATGTTTGGGCGGTTATTAAATAGTCTCCTAATCATTTCATTTAAGGATAATTGAATTTCTGTAAAGTCTGTATCTTTAATAAGTTTATTATTAGATAAGCTCATTTCTAAGGGCCTATTAACTGTAGATTTGAGATCCATATAATTTATTTTTGAAATTAGTCCTTCATCTAAATTAAATTTTTTACATAATTGCAAACCAAATTCAAATTTAGAAACCCTATCAGTTCCGACAACATTATATATACCTAGCACATCTTTTTTGATTAATTTCTCCAAAGCTCTTAGAAGTATGTCTATATGTATGGGCGTAAAAAAAACATCTTTGTATAAGCTAATATTATTTTTTTGCAGAAGGTTAAAAATTATGAAATCTGAAAAAGAATTCCTATAGGACGGACCCCAACCAAAAAAATTTGTTCTAATAATAATTGCTTCATTGTTGGCATCTAAAACCTTTTGTTCGGCACACAACTTTGATTCAGCATATATATTGATAGGGTCAGGGATGGAAGATTCATCACGAAACTTAGTATTATCGCTCCATAGATGGTCTGTTGAAATATGAACAAATTTAATCCCAAGACTTCTTGAAATTTTTGCAATTGATTCTGCAAAAAAACAGTTAGCCAAAAAAGCTTGCTTATGATTTTTTTGACAATATTCTACATTTGTCAATCCTGCAGCGTTTATTATTATGTCTGGTTTAAAGAGATTTACAATTTGATTCAGGGAATCCTTAGTTAAATAAAAAGCTTTAACATTTTTTAGATTAACATCAATTTCCCTTTTATTATAAATAGCGCCAACTTGATAGTTCTTAGCAAAAAAATTTAATGCATTAGACCCAAGTAAACCTGATGAACCTGTTATTAGAACTCTGTTCAAATTTCAATAAATTTTTTATGGTTCTCTGAAATCCAGGATCTAAGCTCATCTAATGACATCCATTCTTTGTTATTATCTGAAGTATATTGAAAATCATTTTGTACACTTTTACCGTTTCCAATTCTATTTTTATCCGATGACCAATTATTTATCGCAGGAAGTATTTTGTAGTATGAATCATATTCGAACGTATGGGCTGCATCCTCGATTCCAATCATTTGTTCATGCATTTTTTCACCTGGTCTTATTCCAATTATTTCTTGCTTTGCTTCAGGAGCAATTGCAGTCGCTATATCAATAACCTTCATAGAGGGGATTTTTTTTACATATATTTCACCTCCATGCATATCCTCAAATGCTTGCCAAACTAGCTCAACCCCTTGTTCTAAGGAAATCATGAATCTAGTCATCGATTCGTGTGTTATTGGAATGAAGCCTTTATCTTTTTGAGATAAGAAGAAAGGTATAACAGATCCTCTAGAGCCCATTACATTTCCATACCTAACAACTGAAAAATAGGTCTGGCTTTTTGTAAAAGAAGAATTTGCTGCCACAAATAATTTATCAGAAGCAAGCTTTGTAGCTCCATACAAATTGATTGGATTTGAAGCCTTATCAGTAGATAAAGCAACCACTCTTTTAACTCCTTTATCAATGCAAGCATCTATCACATTCATGGCTCCATTAATATTTGTTTTTATGCATTCAAAAGGATTATATTCAGCAGTAGGTACAATTTTAGTTGCTGCAGCATGAACAACATAATCAATATCGTCTAAAGCTCTTGATAGTCTGTCTTTATCTCTTACATCACCAATAATGAATTTTACAGCTGGATTATTTTCATATTTCATTGCCATGTTGTACTGTTTCATTTCATCGCGAGAATAAATAATAATCTTGTTAACGTTATATTTTTCAAGAGTCATCTTAACGAATTCATGACCAAACGAACCGGTGCCACCAGTAATTAAAAGAGATTTATTATTAAACATGTTTGATTATATATTTAATATTTCTACAACAGATCCCAAAAGGTTTTCACTGTAAGATTTTCCGTTATTATAGACGACTTTACCAACATCGTCTCTTATTCGACTAGGATTAAGATCTTTATTAGTTTTGATAAATTTAAGAAAGGAATTTTCAAATTCACCAATGTTGTTACATATTACAGTATCAGCAAATTCATTCCAGCACTTGTGATGCTCATAGTGCTGAATCTCATCAAGAGAAAATTCCCAAGTAGGATCTTGGAAAACAGGCAGCAGAACATTTTTTCCAAGTATCATTGACTCGATACCCATGGTTGTAAGTGAAGCGATAACACCAGAAGAAAAAGCAATTAAATTCATAGAGTATTCGTAATCAGGTATGTAGCTTTTAGTGTCATAATTATCGGGGTTAGTCATCATCTTAATGTAATGATCATTTATACTTGGCTCCATGTTGATATATTGAAAGCCCATATCAAAAAAGTTTTTGCTAGATTTATTTAATTGCTTATCTCTCCATGGATGTGGTCTATAAATAATCCTAATGTTTTTAAGAGCATTTTTATTTATAAACTTCTCTAGTTGCTCCAAAATAAAGATCTCATCTCTCCAGCGAGCCATCCCAAGAAATAAAATATATTCAAATGAAGGATCTAAATTTAAATCTTTAGCAAAGCTATCTCTATTAACTGGTGAGAATCTATAGTATTTATCAAATTGAGGAGAGCCGAGTAAATGAACTTGATTCTCTTTAAATTTATGAATTTTGATAGCCTGAAGAAGAGTTTGTTCGCCCCAAACACCTAAAAAATCTGGTCTAAATCTAAGCACTCCTTTACTTGCAACATTATCCCAATTACCCATTATCATTAATGATGAAGCCCTACATTTTTTTGCAGCCCTAATTAAGTCTAATGACTCTGGATCATTGAAATACGATGGAAAAATAATTAGATCAGGATTAACCTTTTTAATTAAGCTTACATACTCCTCATTAATACCTATAAACCATTCCGCGCATCTCGAAACTATTTCGTAAATTATTGGTAAAGAAAGGAAATAAGATCTTAATCTAATTAAGAAATTATTCTTATCTAAGTAGGTTTTTTTATATTTAAGTGGAAATGTAGAACTTCGACGACTGAACCTTTTCATCGATAGAAAATCTAGATGAAACCTAATTCTTTCTTTAAGATGATTATTCTTTACTTTAACTTTGTGTATAGTACCTATACTCTCGTTGCCGATAAAATTTGACGGGAAAATGTACTCTAACTCATATTTTTTATTTACACCGGAGAAAGAGTCAGATTTTATAAAATTATTATATACAACCTCATTCTGCATCAAGATTAATATCTTTTTTGACATTATAAGCTTCTCTTAATTTTCTAGTTATCCCTTATCTCAAGGTTCTGATTCTCAATGTATATTATCTTGTTACAGAATTCTAAGGAGCTTTCATTATGAGCAATGAAGATAATTGTCTTGCCTCTCATGATCTGATGTAGGTTGTTTAAGACTTTTAGTTCTGTTGTTCTATCAAGAGCATTTGTTCCTTCATCAATTATTAAAATTTCTGGTTCCCTGTAAAGTGCTCTAGCTAATCCAATTCTTTGTCTTTGTCCTCCTGAAATTAAACTCCCACTGTCACCGAGTCTATATTCACTATTATTTGATAAATCAGATTCTAAATCATCAATGTCCATATCTTTTAAAATAGATTGATACCTTTCATTATTTTCCTTTTCACCGAATAAGATATTATCTTTTATAGAAGCATCTAACATAAATACTTCTTGAGGTGCATAGGAAAAATTAAGCTTAGTTTCATCTAGCTTTAAATTGTCAACTAATATCGATCCTTTAGTTGGCTTTATTAATCCAAGTATTAAATCAACTAATGTTGTTTTTCCGGATCCTGATGATCCCATTACTCCAATATGGTCACCATAATGTATGGCAAGATTTAGGTTTTTTAGAACACGACTAGTAGACTCAGGATATTGATATGACACATCATGAAAATTTATTGATTCTTTAAATACATGCGTTTTTTGTGATTTCTTTAATAAATAATCTGTATCTATTTTTTCTTTAAGGTCATTTACAATTAGCTCTACCGAAGGTAGCTGCGAGCTTATTAAAGCTAATTCACTTGCAAGAGTGTTAAATGTTGGCAAGAGCCTAACAAGTGCTATTCCTGTAACTGCCAATGAAGAAAGGAGCAAAGCTGGATCCATGTTTAAAAAATAAAAACTTAATGAAATCGCTAGAAGTGTTGATATTCCAGCTACTTCAATAAGCAACCTAGGAACATTCGCTAGGAATTTTGCCTTGAGCCTATATCTCTCAACATTGGTAATACTTTCTTCAAACTTTGTATTTAAAAAATTATGAGCAAAAGTTACTTTCGAAAATTTTACTGACTTTAAACCTTCGGTAATTGATTGAAACCAAATAGATCTTTTATCCAAGGCTATAATTGAGAAATTTTTAATAGGATTTCTTGTAAAGAAAATTATTAGTCCAACCACTGATCCAACTGTAATGAAGATAATAGAGGAGATATAAGGATCATAAGCCATTAAGAAGATGAAAATAAAGATAAATAAAAAAAAGTCTCTTACAATTTTCATCAAAGATGTAAAGAAAGAATTTACTTGTGTAACTTCAGAAACAAGATTTCTTGTCAATGTTGAAGTATTTTGAGTTACAAATTGTTCATAACTTATTCCGGTGTAATTCCTAAAAAGCTTTGATCCTAGAAATACAGTGATAGCTTTCATTAGCCTCAACTGAATGTAGTTAATGCCTAGAATTATGATGTTTTTAATTAGGAATATGATTACCAAGCCTAATGATACATAGGCTGACAGAATAATCTTATCAATTGAGGCAATATCATAATTTAAGTTAATCTTTCTTAATTGTGATTCTACGAGTAAAGGATCAGCGATGAGTGATATAAAAATAGGTATTGTGCTCAAGCCTATTGTTTCAATTAAGCTAGCAAAAATAGAAAAGATAAGGCTTATTATGAAAAGCAGATTTAATTTTCTAGGAAAAAACTTAGTAAGGTTTCTTAGATGCGTAAACAATTTTACTTAAAGCCGCTGATTACAAAAGCTTGACCAAAATCCTCATCGCAAGTCCATGGATTTTGCGAGGAGTTTTTTGACTTCCTCGAATTTAGAGTCTTTGTAAAGTAATCAACTAGGTGTAGCTCTGCATCATCGCTAAGCAAGGTAAAAGGAAACGATGGTGAATAACTGATCATCGGTAATGGATAACAACCTATAGCATCTGCATTCTTGAAACCGACATCGCTAAGTATTGGAAGATAATAGTCAGATAAATTATCTGATCTAAAAACATCTTGTTTTTCTTCAGAGCTCGAAATGCTCAAATGCTTAGCCAATAACATGTTAATCCATTCATATTCCTTTTGAATATTATTTTTAAATTCAGGAACAACATATCCAATAAAGCAACCTCCAGGCTTTAAAACTCGATATTGTTCAGCAATGACCTGCTTGACATCTTCAAAGTGCTCCAACAAACCAATTGAAAAAGTTAAATCAAAAAAATTACTTTCATAGGGAAGGGACATTGCGTCTCCAACATCAAAGTTTGCAGTTAGGTTTCTCTCTTGAAAAGCTTCTTTTGCTCTGTCTATAGCTTCACTAGAGAGATCAATCAAAGAGCATTCCCAACCATCATTTGCAAAATATGCACTCAGAGAGCCCCTACCACATCCAACCTCTAAGACCTTTCCCTGATCTTTTTTACGAAGAATATCTTTAAAGAGGTGGTAGTTCTGAGTAAATGCAAGCTGTATTTGGTTTACAGGTTTGTCTTTGGCAAAGTGGAAATATTTTGTCTCATCACGTTTAGACCAATTATCAGAAAATTCGTTAACAGATCCTTTTTTGTATTCATTCTTATCAGACATCACAGAATTATATCAAAGGATACAAAGCAAGATTTATTTATTTATGTTTTTTAAGATATCTTCTTGCAGTTCTTAAATCAGAAATACTGTCAATGGAAATAGATTTATATTTAGGCAATATTATTGCAGTGGTCCTTGATCCATAGATTGAATCATATTTAGATAAGTTTTCAACCTTAAATAGATACAGTAGCCCAGTTCGAACAAAATAATCATCAAAATCTTGCCTGTTAGTAGAATTTTTGTCTCTTAATAACCAATCTATATTGTCATCATGTTTTGAAAATTTAAAAAAATAATCTGGGTGTGGCTTATCTTCTTTATATCCAGTTATTAGGGTATCAGCCTTAGTTTTTTTAATTTTATTAATTGCCATAAGAATATCCTTCGTGGTTACAGTAGGAGATGTAGGTTGTAACAGAAGGACATGTGAAAAAGCCTCATCAATGCATTCAAGAGAATGTTTAATAACATCTTTGATTTGACTTTTATCTGAGGAAAGGCTGGCTGGTCTCAAAAAAGGTGCTTCGATATTATAATCTTTTGCTAATTTAAGGATTGTTTTTGAATCAGTAGAGCATATTTTTTTTGTTACATGAGGACAGTTCTTTAATGCAGAGAATGGATAATGAACTAAAGGCCTTCCATTGATTTTTCTCAAATTTTTATTCTTGATACCCTTTGAGCCACTTCTTGCAACAACTATCCCTAAAATATTCATTTTCTTAGGCATGTTTCACAAAAAAATTTTGCCATTGCATCCTCAGTTAAATGCATCGCTTCTTTAGTACAACCACCAATATGTGGCGTGATAATAATGTTAAGTTTTTTCATATTACTAATGATTGGTGATTTAGGTGAAAAATCTTCTTCAAAATTAATCACATCTGCAGCGTATCCTGATAAAGTATTTTCTTTTAACAGATGTATAATTTTGCTTTCATCAACAAGGTTTCCTCTAGCAGTATTAATAAGAAGTGCTCCTTTTTTTAATTGATTCAACTTTTCAAAATTCAGAAAATTATTATTATTTTGACTCGAGTCAATATGCAATGAAAGAATATCTGAAGTTGCCAAGATCTTGCTGAGAGTCATTTTAGTTGCTGAAGTAGTCTTGTTTTTAATCTCTAAATTTTTGTTTTTATCAAAATAGCCTACTTTCATTCCCAATGCTTCAGCATATGACCCAACCATTTGACCAATTCTTCCATATCCAATAATTCCAAGTTGTTTATCTTTTAATTGAAAAGACTTAAATTTATCTCTATTCCAATTACCATTGTTAACATCATTTACTGCTTGAGGTATTCTTCTCGTTATAGCAATTATTAACCCCAAGGTAAGTTCTGCCGTTGAGGATACAGACTTGATTTCATTCTTTATATTGTTAAGTGAAATAATTTTTATATTTCTACTTAAGCAATAATCATTATCGATATGAGTTAAGCCAGTTGTTGGGGAAATAATGTATGAAAGTCTAGTAAATCTATCAAGAAAATTACTATCAAGGTAATTCCCCAGCCTTACAACTAGAATGTCTACTAATTCATCTTTTATGCCCTTTCTAAATACAAGTTGCCATTTTTGGCATAGAGTTCTAATGCTTTTTTTGAGTATTCTTGAGATTCCGTTATAAGAAAATTCTTATTCAATGTGAAATTGCTTTTGAATGGTTGGTTTAAATTTGCTTAATTTATTTACTATTTTCTTACTCGCTTTTCCTGAGCCATATAATTTAGATGGCTTGTATTTTCCGTGTGCTAATTGAGCTTTAATTGCATTGCGAATTTTGTTCTTTGTTACACTGACATTCACTAAATTATTTCCATGCTCACGACCGTTCTGCCTAGCTCCAACAAGAACAACAGGCGTCCCAAAGAAACAAGAATCACGTACAAAGCTAGAAGAATTTCCAATTGCGCATGAAGATGATGAGAGTGCTTTATGAAAATCTTGAGGATTTAAGTTTTTAATTAAGCAAAGCCAATCGGCGTTATTAGATTCCCTAAATACTCTAAGTTTTTTTGCTATAAGGTTAGAGCCCGCATCAATATTTGGCCAAAGCCAAACAGTAGGATGTTTAATTTGATCTAAGGTGCTCAGAAGAATATCTATTTCCCTAGAGGATTTATCATAAGAAGTTGTAATTGGATGAAAAATAACTAAAAAATATGGTTTGGTAGCATCTATAGTACCTATGCCCATTTTATTAAAAAAATTCTTATCAAGAATAGGTTCTGTTTTCACCAGATAATCAGAAGAAGGACAACCAAAATTAAAGACAGTCTTTGGATCTTCTCCTAATTGGATAATTATTTCTTTTGATCTCTCTGTTGAGGGGAAGTGAAGATGTGACATCTTTGTTATTAGATGTCTTGTTGTCTCGTCAATTGACCCTGATATTTCGCCACCCTGTATGTGAGCAATTGGTAGATTCATATATGCAGCAGCTATACAAGCTGACAATGCTTCATATCTATCACCTATAATAAGTACCATATCAGGTTTTAGTCGCTGAAATTCTTGAGTAAATCCTATTATTCCTAGACCAATGCTCTTTGACATAGTTTCTGGAATTGATCCTTCTATCTCCATATAGACTCTTCCATTTATCTTGAAACCATCTTTTTGAACTACTTTTTCAGAATATCCAAATTTCTCAAGCATCATTGTTCCAGAACAAATCGTTAATAATTGAAGATGACTGCTAAGTTTAATCTCCCTCATCACAGGAAATAGTCTTCCATAGTTTGCTCTATCTACAAGAATAACTGCGATTGATTTCTTCATTTAAAATATTCCCTTTTCAATAGATCGCCTGCCTTGATATCTTTTTTAGCAATTTTTCCAATTAAGCCTTTGATGGCGTCATAACTTATTCCAATTCCTGGCTTTTTCATAATCACATTATCATTATTTAATATTTGGCCTGATTTAATTAAATCTGCTGCAAATGCACTTTTAGTGAATAATTTTTTGTTAGATATCCTTTCATCGTTCTTGTTATCAGTAGCATTAATTGCAGAATTTATAAATTTTACTCCGTTAACAAGCATTTTTAATTCCTTTATTGTTATCGAAGAGGAATGGTCCGGACCGAAACCATGCTTTGATAGTTTTACATGTACTTCAATAATCTTTGCACCCTTTGTTACTGCTGAAATTGATGGAAAGATGGTTCCTGAATGATCAGAAAAGCCAACCAGTGGCCCAAAATGTTCTTTTAAAGAATCAATTCTCTCAAGATTAATCTTATCGGGAGGGCATGGATAGATAGAGCTACAGTGCATAAAAATATGCCTTGCTTTCTTTGAAGTAAGATATTTATCAAGCTTTTTTATTTCTTTAAAATTAGACATGCCAGTTGATATAAGAATCACTTTCTTTGTCTTGATCATTTTTTCAATTAATTCAGAATTGTAAAACTCTCCAGATCCAATTTTCCATGCCGCCATATCTAGATTTTTAAGAACTTCAAATGAATAATTTGAAAAGGCGGATGAAAGGAATATCAATCCCTTACTTTCTGTATATTTTTTTAGATTTGACCAATCATTTGGAGTAAATTCCATTCTCTTCCAGTATGCATATCTGGTTTTATCCTGTGGGAAAAAAGTCCCCTTTCGAAACTTTTCAAATTTTGATGATTCATATTCTGCATAGTGTGTTTGAAATTTAATAGCATTTACGCCAGTAGACGCAACAGCGTCTACAAAAGCATATGCCTGGCCAAGACTTCCATCATGAGCTTGTGCAACTTCAGCAATAACAAATGGTAATGAATTAATACCAATTTTATATTTTCCAATTTTCATGTTCATAAATCAGAAATATTCCAATCATTATCTTTAAAGTAATGATTATTTATAAGGCTTCTATTTAATTCACCAAGAGGTTCTTCATCGAGAAGTAAGAAATGCTGGTCTCTTTTTGGGCAATGCTTATATTCCCATTTTCTTTGAAGGTTATTTTTTATAAACTCAGTATTAGCTTTTCTGCCATCAATAACAATTATTGTTTTTGGTAGTAAAAAATATTCAATTTTTAAAATATCGCACATCATTGGTAGTAAATCATGATCGCCTGTATTAAAACCGTTTATATTGCCCTTTATGCCAAACTGACTGGGTGCGTCTATATAAATAAGATCTGGGCTTATACTTGGAATATTCAAATATTCAGTTGCGGTCCTGCCATTCCAACTACACATCTGAATTTCAGAAAAACAAAAATTTATATGCTGTTTTAAATTTTTGGAAATTCGCATTTCTGATTCATTAATATATTTTTTACTGTCGTCTACCGAATAACACTTATAAGGATGCGTTCTTCTAAACATACTAATATTGCCATGGATAGATTCTTGATGTGATAAACTCGCTGCAAACACGAGAGAACTCCAACCACAACCAAATTCTAAAACTGTTGTTCTTTTTGTAAGATGAATTATTCTAGCAAGTGAATTTAGTTCCTTTAGATCTGGGGCAAAAACTTCGTCTTGATTAAGTTTTTTGACTTGATCATATCCAGATAAATTAACATCCGGCACTGAAAAGAAAATATCCTGTTCTAGTGCATCTAGGTATTGAAGATCATTTTTTGTTCGTGTCATAAATTTACTCCATAGTAACTCTTATACCAGTCAATGAAATTTTTAACGCCTGTTTCTACGTCCACTTTGGGATTATAGTTTGTAAGAGCTGAGATTTTACTTATATCAGAAAAAGTTTCTTCGACATCGCCTCTTTGTAGTGGCATAAAATTAATTTTTGCTTTTTTCCCAAGATTTTTTTCAATTAAAGAAATATATGTCATTAGATTAACTGGATTGCTGTTGCCAATATTTAATATTCTATAGGGAGCAGAGCTAGAGGATATATCTGGATTATAGTGATCAAATTTTTTGTTGCTTTTGGGTGGTTTTGATATCACACCAATAATGCCACTTACAATATCATCTACATAGGTAAAATCGCGCTTGTGTTTTCCATTATTAAATACATCTATTATTTTGTTCTCAATAATATTTTTTGTGAACTTAAATAGGGCCATGTCAGGCCTGCCCCATGGCCCATAAACTGTAAAAAATCTTAAACCAGTAGTTGGCAAATTAAACATGCTGCTATATGAATGCGCCATTAATTCGTTTGATCTTTTAGTAGCCGCATAAAATTGTATTGGATGATTTGCAGAGTCAGATTCATCAAATGGTAATTTTGTATTCGCCCCATATACACTGCTTGTGCTGGCATACACTAAATGTTTAACTTTATGATATCTACAATTTTCTAGTATATTCAAAAAAGCTTTAAGGTTATTGTTCAAGTAAGAATAAGGGTTCTTAATTGAGTATCTCACTCCGGCTTGAGCGGCTAAATGGATAACATAATCGGGCTTATATAAACTAAAAAAATCTTTTGTTTGTTTTTGGCTAGCAAGATTAATCTTGTTGAATATAAATTTTTTTTTAAAATTTTTACTAAGGTATGAAACTCTATCTTTTTTAAGCGATTGGTCATAATAATTATTTATACTGTCTGCGCCAATTACTGAGAACCCTTTATCCAGAAGGCTTTTACAGACATGAAATCCAATAAAACCTGCAGCACCTGTTATTAAATATTTCATTTATAATCTAAAATCAGATTCATTTTTTTTATAAATTCCTTTTAAATCAAAAAAAACTACTGATTGAGATGAAGATAGTTTTTTTAATTCAGAGCTTGTATATGATGTGAATTTCTCATGAGGAACAGATAAAACTATTGCAGAGTAATCACTTGGTTTCAATAATGATCCTGAGAAATTGGCATTGTATAGGTCCCCAATATCTTTTTGATCAACAAGCGGATCAATCACATCAACTTCGAGATTAAATTCTCTTAGAGACTTTATAAGATCAAGCGTTTTGCTATTTCTTACATCTGAACAATTCTCTTTAAAAGTAACTCCCAATATTAGGACTCTACGACTCCCATTATTATGAATCTTTTTAACTATCTCTTTTGCGACATATGAAGGCATATCATCATTAATTTTTCTTCCTGATAAGATAACCTGAGGATGGTAATTCAACTCCTGAGCCTTGTGAGTAAGGTAATAAGGGTCAACTCCAATGCAATGACCCCCAACTAGACCAGGCTTAAAATTTAAGAAATTCCATTTAGTTGATGCTGCTTCTAGAACTGCTTGAGTATCTATATCCAGCCTATTAAATATCATAGAAAGCTCATTCATTAGAGCAATATTTAGATCTCTTTGAGTATTTTCAATTACTTTTGCAGCTTCAGCTACCTTAATAGATTCAGCTTTAAAAGTGCCTGCCTGAATAATTTTTGAATATAGTAGGTCAACAATTTCACCTATCTCTTTTGTAGAGCCAGATGTCACCTTCACTATCTTTTCAAGAGTATGAACTTTATCGCTAGGGTTAATTCGCTCAGGACTATAACCGCAAAAAAAATCTTTATTAAACTTCAGTCCAGAGACTTTTTCTAAAACTGGCACACATATTTCTTCAGTTGCACCTGGAAAAACGGTTGATTCATAAATTACTAGGTTGTCTTCTTGCAAATGCTTACCTATTAATTCCGAAGCATTAATGATTGGATTTAGATTAGGTCTCTTATTTGAGTCAACTGGTGTAGGAACAGTGACTATATAAACGTTGGCATCAGATATGTCTTTGCTATCAGCCGAAAGCCTAATTTTTGATTTTCTGAGATCAGTTTCGGCAACCTCATTTGAGGGATCTTTGAAAGATTTTAATGAATTGATTTTTTCTTCAGAAATGTCAAACCCTGTAACAGGAAAATGCCTTGAAAAAGAAAGCGCAAGTGGCAAGCCTACATAACCTAACCCTAATACAGCGATCTTGAGATCTTCAGGTAATTTTGTTGGCATTATTTTTTGTAATCTTCAATTTTTAAAGATAAAGGCAAAATAGAGAATGAAATTATTTTGTTGAAGTAATACAAAGTAAGAATCAAAAATGTTAATAGAAATATACTGCCAAACACTATGACATTTTTAATAAAACTTTTATTAGGTTTGTGAGGGCTTGAGGCAATAAATGGATCATCAATTATTTCAAAAACGAAATTATCCGAAACTTCTGCAAGTAATAATGTACCAAGTTGTGACTGAATCATATTACTCAATCCTCTTTGAAGCTCAATATTTCGAACCTCATTAATTTTATTTTCTAAAAAAACAACACTTTTTTCTGCCTTAAGCTTTTCCCTATCACGAATATACTGATCAAGAGCATTGAAAAGCCAAACATTCCATTTGTATGCAATTAAAGGAGAGGGGTGATTAATCGTGATAGTAATTAAGCCGACCTCATCTCTTGTAAACTCTAGATGACTTAAAAATCTTCCATGACTGCTATCAATGCTTGGTTTGCTTTTTAAAAGGTTAAACTCATCGAGCAAATTTTTTCTATAACTGTCAGATTTTTTTCCTGAAGAATATTTTTCGAAAGCAATTAAATCAGTCATTAGTTCATCATTTTCATAAAATGAATTAAAAAACGACCTTGAAGTTAGCATTTCAAGCGCCAATGAAGTTTTATTTATTTCAGCAGAGCCCCTACCACCAATAATGTTTGCCAAGATATTAATCTGAGAACTGTTACTAGAAGATATTGAGCTAGAATCTGCAGGCTTTACAAGTGCACTAGATTTATATATTGGAGTAAGGCTATTCACGTATATTGATCCAAATATATATGAAATTAGAAATACAGATAAATACAAATACTTTGATTTCCAAATTAGCGAAGATAATTCAGAAAAATCAATGTATTCGTTTTCTTTTATTTTCGAGTTTTCTTCTAACATCAGGCTCCCTAATTAACGAGATTCATTTTTTTTAGTTTAAGGAAAAGCCGCTTTGACTCAACAAAAGAAATACCAATTAATTTAGCTATATCCTCTAAAGTATTTCTTCCATCAGAATAAGTAATGAAATCTCTGATTGTTTTATTTTTAAATTTTGGCACCTCTACCTCTATACCCCCTAGACTATGAGATAAATTATATTTTAATAGATGTGGCTCGCAAATGTTAGTTGATATTGGGAAAGTCAAACTCTCAAGCTGATTAATGACCTTTTTATACATTTTTAAGCTTCCCAAAAGACCTTTTCTTGTTACTACTGAGCCTAATTTATCTAGTGAGGTATGATACTCTTCATACTCTCCATACTTTGATCTCATGAGACTTGCTACAGGTAAGTCAACACCCGGTGAGCAATATTGCCTTTCATCGCTTCCTCTTTCTAGCCATGAATATTTTTTTAGTTTATAAGAAGATTTTAAAAATATATCCTTTATTACTTTATCTATTTTTTCATTTCCTGATCTTGACGGTAAGTATGAGAAATCACCCTCATCCCCAACGCAAACAATATTAAGTCCAGCCACCACATTTTTTTTTAAATGGTCTAGATGATTGGCTAAATATGAAATAGATCCAATCGTCTCAGGTAGAAACAAAATTCTGTATGTATGATTAAGATTCTTACTTGAAAGCCATTTTCCAAGCCAAGTTGTTAGGGCAATACCAGAGATTTCATTGTTAGCCATCGCAGGATGACATATGTTAGTTGACAGCAAAATCTCACTTTTATTTTTTCCTGGCAATACCAATTCTCCAACATTGATTGCTCCCTTATACTTTCTGGAGTTGATAAATGCATGATAAATACCATTTTTTAAATTTTTTCTCTCTTTGTGAGAAATACAAAAACCCCAATCATCTCTATAATAAGAAGTAACATACGGGATTGCCTCTTCCAGATCTGATCTTGAATGTAAATGATTTTGAAGCTCGTCAAGATTTATCTTTTTGTTTACAGGGACTGAATAACCAACGACATGCAAATTATTTTTTTTAAAAGACAAAATGGTATTACCGTTTTCATCTTTAAGCCATGCATCTTTTATTTCCCATTCATCCGGCACTTTCCAATCAAAAAAAGTTTTTCCTGATTTAAAAGACTTCACTTTAAGATTTTCTAAATGAATCTTAATATGCTTAAGTGTTTTTCTAACTCCCTTTCCACTCAAGCTCCTTGGGAAATTCCATATTTCCTTGCAAAAGCTAAAAATATCCTTTGATTTTTTATTGATTTGATTCTTCAATTTAATATTATTTATGTTTCAACAGATGCTTGGAGGCTGAAGCCGGAATCGAACCGGCGTACACGGCTTTGCAGGCCGCTGCATAACCACTCTGCCATCCAGCCAAGTTGCTAATTATATACAGTGTAT
>MDSZ01074790.1_pt1 | contig 27462 bp, 28 predicted proteins | sample 811201 | NCBI WGS metagenome assembly MDSZ01 (sample SAMN05326647, study PRJNA326480) | marine metagenome | isolation source: seawater | place: Indian Ocean: North | collected 2010 | reverse complement strand
GTTCGGTTTTGATTTTATTTATATTATCTGATTTACTATCCCAATTACATTGTATTGAGGAAAAGTCGCTTAGTTTCAGAATCATATGCTTGTTCTTCCTAAATACTTCCTTAATATTTTTAAGATCATTTTTACTATTTATCGCTAACAAAATACCAATTGATTTTAAAAATTTTAAATACTTTTGAAAAAGTAAAAAGGATAGTCCATCAACAGAATCAGCTCCTAATTCAATATTGTTATATCCATAATCTGCAACAATACCTTTCCACAAAGTATTATCTAAGTCTAAAATTATAACTTTTTTCTGATATCCTAATGAAATTGATATACTATGATCTATATGCTCAAAGATTTTTTTATGATTTAAGGGAAGGATTTCTAAATCAAAAGTCGAGGACAATCTAAGGTCATATGAATTTTTAGTACCAAATTTCTTGTTCAATAAATTTAAATTTATAGTATCAATAGAAAAGTATTTGTTAACTTTTATATAATTATTTAGTTTATTTATTTGTTGATCAACACTAATCCCATTAATATTTACTTTAAATATATTAAGATCATATTTTAAGTAGTCAAAAAAATATATTTTAGCATTAGAGATTTTATTGAAATAATTAAAAATATGTTTCCAATAATTGAAAAGTTTTGTACTTATTTTGTCTAACTTTTTTTTGTCTTTTATATTTAATGCAAAGTCAAAATTTAATCCAAAACTATAAGGTATTATAAAAATATAATCAGGTTGTAAACTTAAAATATCTTTTTGTTTAAATTTTAAATAATCTTTTAAATTTTTATTTTTTATATACAGAAATTTAACATCAAATTTCTTTAATATAAAAATTAGTTTAATAATATTAATTATTGGTTTTATTTCACCCTCTGAAATAAATAAAATATTTATTTTTTTAAAACTGAAATTTTTAGAATTAAACTTATCATAATGATTAATCAATATATCAAAATTGGATCTATGTATTTGTAAATTATTATAGAATAAAGAAATATATTTCTTAAAAGATAAATCAAATTCAGAATTTTTTAATTTAATTATTTTGTTTAAAATTATTTTACTTTTTTTTAGCACTTTTTTTGACTAATTTTACAAGTTTTTTAATACTAGTTGAAGAGATAATATCGTTATTTGAAAATTTAATTTTAAATTTTTTTTCAATTTCTAAGATAATTGATATTTGAGAAAAAGAATCCCAGCCTTCAAGATTGTCAATGGAGCTATTTATAGAAATATTTTTTTTATTTATTTTTAACGATTTTGATAGAATTAATATTATCTCATTTTCAATATTCTTCATTTTTATAAAATGGGATATTTAATTTTTTTTCTATTTACAGCAAACATAATAATATCATAGTATTTATTGTTTTTAAAAACATGTCTTTTTCGAATACCTTCTTTTGTAAAATTAAACATTTTTCTTAGAGCAATAAAGGTATTGGGATTTATAGATCCTCCATAAATTTTTTCTAGATTTAATTCTTCAAAGCCGTGTTTAATAATTAATATCATTGATTCATAAAAATTAGCAATATTTTTATTTTTTTTAATATCAAACAATGTTGCAATTTCTGCATTCCTATTTACCAGATCTATTCTCTGTAAAGAAATTAAGCCAATAAAATTTTTCCTTCTTTTATCTATTACTCCTAAATCGAGATTATTTTTTTTTCTATTAATTATTCTTTCTAATTGTTCAGCTTTTGTGACGGGAAAAATACTGTTGGAACTGTACATAGAAATATCTTGATCATTTACTAATTGTAACCATTTTGAATTAACTAAATGTTTTTCAGAAAGAACAAAAAGATTTACATACTTTCCACTTAAGAATATAGTTTTTTCCATATTTGTCAGTTTAGTACATTATGATTAACAAAATTAAAGATTTATTTTCTAAAAAAAATAATAGTGTTTTTATTATCGCAGAAATAGGATCTAATCATGGTAATGATATAAATATTGCAAAAAAATTAATTAGAATTTCAAAGAAAGCTGGCGTAGATGCAGTAAAATTTCAATCATTTAAAGCAGCAACTCTATATTCCAAATATGTGCCTAGAAAGAAATTACCTAATGGAAAAAGAGGCCCTAATATATATAAAATGATTGAAGATATAGAAATGCCTTATGATTGGCACGCTAAACTAAAGAGTTATTGTGACAAAATTGGAATAATTTTTATATCATCACCCTTTGATGAAGAAGCTTTAATTTCTCTCGAGAAATCTAAATGTCTATTATATAAAATTGCCTCATCTGAAATTGGAGATATAAATCTTGTAACTAAAGTTGCCGAAACTAATAAACCTATTATTATTTCTACAGGTAAAGCAAGTTTAAGTGAAGTAAAGCGTGCAATAAAGTGGATTGAAAATACAGGAAATAGAAGGATAATAATATTACATTGTACCGCAACTTATCCTGCAACTTATTCTTCTATGAATTTAAATAATATTTTAACACTTAAAAAAAATTTTAATTATAAAATTGGTTTATCAGATCACAATACTGAAAATTTAACATCTGCAATTGCAGTTTCACTTGGAGCAAAAGTAATTGAAAAACATATTACTTTAAATAAAAATTCAAAAGGTCCTGATCATCATTTTGCTTTAGAGCCAAATGAGTTAATTAATTTAGTTGAATTCATTCGTAATACTGAAAAATCTCTTGGATCTTTTGAAAAGAAAATAGATTTTTCTGAAATACAAAATAGAAAGATTGGTAATAGAAGTATTCATGCGGCTAAAGATTTTAAACCTGGAGATAAAATAAAAAAAAGTGACTTAGTTTTTAAAAGACCAAATCTAGGTATTGAACCACACTTATACAAAAAAATAATTGGAAAAAAAATAAAAAAAAGAATTAAAAAAGATATGTGGTTAAAATGGAATGATATTGAAAAATAAAAAAATATTTTTTTTTATAGATTATTCAGACACTATCGGAGTAGGACACTATTCCAGATCATCTTTAATTGCAAAAGAACTGAAAAAAAAGAACTTAATAGTAAAAATTTTAAAAATAAATAAATTAAATAAATTTGAAATTTGTGATTTTAATAAATTTTTACATGAAAAGAATATTTTACCTAAAAGCAAAATAATCAATAGAAAGATTCTCAAATTTATAAATTATCATAAGGTAAAAACAGTGGTATTAGATACACTTAATCAAAATAAATCTTTAATAAATTTATTGGAAAATAATAATATTAAAACTATTTCTTTTTTATCTTCGCCTAAAGAAAATAGCTATTCCAGTATAAATGTTAGTTTTAGTCCCTATAATAATTTATTTAATTATAATAAAGCTAATCATTATTTAGGAGTAAGTTATATTTTATTTAAAAAAAATTTTATTTCTTATAGAAAATTTAAAATTAGAAATATTTCAAAAATTAAAAAAGTGACTGTTATTTTAGGGGGGAGTGTTAATGACGATTACTTTAAGATTATTATTAATAAAATAATAATTTTTTTCAATAAAATTAATTTTCGTCTATTTTTTTATAGTAGAAATGCATCATTTATAAAAATAAATAAATATTTAAAAGAAAATAAAATTACAAATGTTAAAATAATAGTTAATTCTAAAAATATTGCTAAAGAATTTTACTACAGTGATCTTATCATAACTTCTGGTGGTTATTCGAGTTTTGAAGCAAGTTTTTTAAAAAAACCATTTGTTACTATTCAAATGTCAAAAAATCAAAAATATAATTGTTTAGCTTTTGAAAAACTTGGAGCTAGTATAAATTTAGGTGATATAAAAAAAAATAATAAAATGTTGCCAAAAAGTTTTGAGAAAATAATTTATAATACTGAATTACTTACAAAAATGACAAGAAATTCGAAAAAAATATTTAAATATTGGCATAATGAAAAATTAATTAATTCTATTTTAGAAAAGATTAAATGATTATACCTAAAATATTACCAACTATTAATACTAAAAGAACAATTCTTACACCACTTCAAACTAAACATTTGAAATACACTTCAAGATGGAGAGCTCATAAAAGAATCATTAGTACGGTTCAAAATATTTCTAAATTTTCACTTAATCTCAAAGATCAAGTTAATTGGCTAAAAAATACAAGGAATAAAAGAATTGATTATCTAATGATAAACAAATCAAACTTAGTGCCAATTGGCGTATGGAGCTTAAAAAAATTTGATTATTCAAAAAGATATTTCAGAATTATGGAACAAGGCAGATACATAGGTAACGCAGACTATTTAGGTAAAGGTTATGCAAAAGAAGCGGCTTTAGAATGGTTAAACTTTGGTTTCAATTATCTAAAGTTAGATAAGATAGTATCTATTCATAAAAAAGAGAATTTAATTCCTCAAAAAATTAATTTAAATATTGGATTTAAATACTTCAAAAGTTACGATAATAGAAAACTAATCAAAATGGAAATAAGTTACGAAGATTATATAAATAATTTATAATATGACATACGTTGATAATATTATTAAAAAAGCAAGATTAGCTCAAAATAAAATAGAGAATGAGAGTCAAGATTTTTTGGATAACATATCTATAGCAGCTGCATGGTCAATATATAATATTAAAAATGCAAAAATGCTTGCAGAAAGTGCGGTTAAAAATACTGGTCTCGGGAATATTGATGATAAAATAAAAAAAAATCGATTTAAAATAATTGGTTCATTGAGTGATATATTACCTGTAAAAACAATTGGAAAAATTAGTGAAAATAAAAAAAATGGCATTCAAGTATTTGCTAAGCCAGTTGGAATTATTGCCTCATTAACCCCCTCTACGAATGCGGCAGCTACACCTGCTAACCATATAATGTTTGCACTAAAAGCGGGCAATGCAATAATCATATCTCCATCACCAAAAGCTCAAAAAACTGTTATAAAATTAGTTAAAATTATAAGAAGAAATTTAATTAAACTTAAAGCACCTGCTGATTTAGTTCAGTGTATTAGTAAAAAAAATTCTCTAAACCTAACAGATGAATTAATATCTAAAGTTGATCTAGTGATAGCTACAGGAGATAAAAAAATTGTTATGAATAGTTATAGATCTGGCAAACCATCATTAGGAGTTAGCCAAGGTAATGTTCCTGTAATTATTTCTTCAAAAATAAATTTTGATAAGGCAATTGATAAAATTGTTTCTTCGAAGATATTTGATAATTCTACATCCTGCAGTGCTGAAAATTCAATTATCATAGAAAATAAAAACTTTAGAAAAATAAAAAAAATATTTGAAGAAAAAGGTGCATATTTTGCAAATAATATAGAAACCAAAATTATAGAAAAAAATTTATTTCAAAATGGCAATTTAAATCCTGAATATATTTGTAAACCAATTAATAAGTTTTTAGACTTATTAAAAATAAAGAATAAAAAAATTAAATTAATAATTGTTCAGTGTAAGGGCGTAGGTAAAAAATATCCACTAAGTGGAGAAAAACTATCATTAATTTTAACTTTATTTAAAACCTCTAGTTTTAAAGATTCCTTAAATCTTTCAAAAAAAATATTGGAATATCAGGGTATTGGACATTCTGCTGGAATACATACTGAAGATAAAAAAGAAATTGAATTACTTGCAGAAAATCTGAAGGTTTCAAAGATAATTGTTAATCAAGCACATGCTTTATCAAATGGAGGGGGGATTAATAATTCTTTGCCATTCAGTTTTACAATGGGTTGTGGTACGTGGGGTGGTAATTCAATTTGTGAAAATTTGAACATAAATCATTTTTTTAATAAAACTACTGTATCCGTACCAATTACAAGAAGAAAAATTTTATCAGAAAATATTTTTAAAAAAATCAATTTATAAAAATGAATAAAAAAATATCAGTGGCAAGTTTCGATGCTGGTGGCGCTTATTTTCTGAGTTACTATTTAAAATATAATAAAATGAAATTTAAGTCATATATTGCAGGGCCTGCATTAAATATTTACAAGAGCATATTTAAATCATTAAAAAATAGCAAAAAAGAATTTTTTGATTCAGATGTTATTATTTCTTCAACAGGTTCTACAAATTTTGAAAAAAAAATTATAAAGGAATCAAAAATAAAAAAAATTTATACAATCGCAATCTTAGATCATTGGGTAAATTATGTTAATAGATTTAAATTAAAAAATACTATTTATATTCCTGATGAGATATGGGTATTTGATATTTATGCTTATAGAATTGCAAAAAAAATATTTTCAAAAAAACAATGTAAAATTTATTTAAAAAAAAACTTTTATTTTGTTGATTTAAGAAATTCTTTTAAAAAGTCATTAAACAAAAAACAAAAAATAATTGGAATATGTTTATTTTCATCACCCAATATTAGTTCAAAAAAAAATGCTCTAAAACATATTATTAATTATATAGAAAGTAGATTTAAGAATAAAAATTATAAAATTATTTTAAGACCTCATCCAAAAGAAAAAATTAATAAGTTAATTCAGCTAACTAAAGGTTTTAAAAAATTAAAAATTTCAAAAAATAGTATACAAAAAGATCTAATTAATTCATCTTATGCATATGGATCAAATTCTATGGGATTAGTAATAGCAGATAAAATTTTTAGATGTAAGGCATTTAATTTACATATTTTTAAAGGTTTTAAAAATATATTACCTTATAAATCTATTAAGCAAATTAAATTATTTTGAAAAAAAATTATAAATTTTCAGCTATTTTAATTGGCCTTGGTAACATAGGTTTTAAATATGATATTAATAAAAAGCAAATTAAAACTCATGCAAAGTCATTATCTCTTAACAATAACTTCAAGGTGTTCTGCGGAATAGATCAGAGTAAATATATATTAAAAAAATTTAAGAAGATTTATAATATGGAGTGTTATAAAAGCATTAGCTTATTTAAAAAAGATTTCAAAATAATAAATTTAGACTTATTAATTATTTCTGTAAATACTGAACAAATTTATTCAATATATAAAGAAAGTGTCAAAAATTTTAATATTAGGTGTATTTTAATTGAAAAACCTGTCAGTTATAAACTAAATGAAATAGAGTTTATTTTAAGAGATTCTATAAAAAGAAATATTAAAGTTTTTATAAATTTTCCAAGAAATTCTTTAATTCAAAATACTAAATTTAAAAATATTTTTTTAAATCTTTATAATAAAATAGAATATATAAATATAAATTACAATAATGGTATGAAAAATAATGGATTACATTTTATTATGATTTTATATTATTTTTTTGGCTTAAACTTAAAATTTAATATTGTAAAAAAATTTCCTAATAAAAATACTGGAGATGTTAATTATAGTTTAGTAATAAATTATAAAAAAATAAATTCTTTTTTGAATTATCGAAAAAAAATTAATTTAAATGATATAATAATTTATATTAAAACGAAAAACGGTTATTTGAAGTGGTTTAAAAATAATGATATAATTTTCATAGATAAAACTAATAAAAATTTGATAAGAAAAAAAATTACCAATATATCTAAAAATTATCAAAAAGAAGTGCTTCTTAATATTGAGAAATTTTTAAATAAAAAAAAATATTCATTAATTGATATTAATGAATATTTTTTAATAGCAAAAAAAGTTTACAATTTAGTTAAATGAAAAAACAAATACAAAAAAATACTAATCTTAAAAGACTCAAACTTAAGAATACTATTGATCAAAAAGAAATTGATATTGTTACCAAAGTTTTAAAGTCAGGTATTTTATCTGATTTTGTAGCAGCAAATAACCACAAGTTTCATGGAGGAAAATATGTTCAAGAATTTGAAAATAAATTTTCAAAATATTTTTCTGTAAAACACAGTATTAGTGTGAATTCTTGGACCTCAGGTCTTATTACTGCTATAGGCGCAATTGGTATTGAGCCTGGAGATGAAGTTATATTAAGTCCTTGGACAATGTCTGCTTGTGCTGCATCTATTTTACATTATGGCGGAATACCAATTTTTGCTGACATAGATGAAAAAACTTTCAACATAGATCCAAATTCTATAATAAAAAAAATAACAGATAAAACAAAAGCATTAATTGTAATTGATATTTTTGGTCATCCTGCTGATTATAATAAAATTTTCAAAATTTCAAAAAAACATAAATTACGGGTCATCTCTGATTCAGCTCAATCTATAGGTAGTAAATATAAAGGCAAATATACTGGAACTTTTTCTGATATTGGTGGTTTTAGTTTTAATTGCCACAAACATATAAATACTGGAGAAGGTGGAATGCTTGTAACAAATAATAGTATTTTGGCAAAAAAAATGAAACTTATAAGAAACCACGCAGAAGCAGTTTTAAAAAATAGTAAAATTAAAGATTATTCAAATATGATTGGATATAATTTTAGAATGGGTGAAATGGAAGCTGCAGTTGGAATAGAGCAACTTAAAAAACTAAAAAATATAATTAAGAAAAAAAGAATGTTAGCCAAAAAGTTAACTGATGGATTAAGTAAATTAAAAGGTATAAACACACCATATGTAAATAAGAATTGTACACATGTATACTATGTGTATGGAATAACTTTAAATTCTAAAATTATAAATGTTAGTAGAGATAAGATCTATAAAGCACTTATTAAAGAGGGTGTGCCTTGTAGAAAAGATTATGAATTGCTTTATCTATACCCACTTTTTAAAAAAAAAATAAGCTATGGAAATAATCAATTTCCGTGGAATATTAATTCAAAAATTAAATCATATAAATACTTTAAAGGTATGTGCCCAAATGCAGAGAAAATTTTAAAAAATTATATCGGAATAGGTTTTTGTATCTATGATTTTACTCCAAATGACATTTCGTTAATTATAAAAGCATTTAGAAATGTTTGGAAAAAGTTTAAAATTATCTAAATTTATTTTTTAAATAAATTTTTGAATTTTAGCTTTGCTATTTCTAAATCCTCTAAATTATCTATATCTTGTGCTTTATAATTAGGAATATAATAAGGGCTAGCATATTTAGAAAAAGTATTAATATTATTTTCTATAATTTTGTTATTACCCCAATAAAATAATCCAGCATCATGATAAATAATTTCTAAATCTTGAGATCTATACTTTCTAAATTTAGGGAAAAACATCTTTATTTTATCATCCTTAATTTTTAGTGATCGTAAAACTGGGTATGAATAATTTGTTACACTAAAAACTATTTTTAAATTTTTCTTTTTATTTATAAGTTTGTTATAACTTTTGATTAAATCTTTAGATTCAAGAAGTATTGAAGTAGGATAAATCCAACAAATATTATCTGGAGTATAAAACTTATTCTTAAAATAATTATAAGCATGTTTTATTACATCCCTAGTTAATGCAAAGTCATTTGATAAATACTTTGGTCTTAAAAAAGGAGAAATAGCACCATATTTTGTTGCAAGGTTTTGAATTTTTTTAGAGTCAGTAGTAACCAAAACTTTATCAAATATATTTGAATCGAGAGCTAATTTAATAGGATAATAAATTAAAGGTTTGTTATTAATTAAACGAATGTTTTTATTTTTTATTCTTTTACTACCTTTACGAGCTGGAATTATACATATATTTTTCATTTAAAATAGTTTTTAATTTTTTCAGATATGTAATCTACATCTTTCCTTTTTAATTGTTGATGCAATGGAATTGATAAGGCATTTTTGAAATAATTCTCCGAATTTGGAAAATTGGTTTTTTTAAAATTGTATTTTCTATATACTGAATGTCTATATAATGGTATGTAATGCAAGTTAGTCGTAATATAATTTTGCTTTAATTTTTTGTATAAAAAATCTCTGTTTTTGTTTTTTTTATATTCTTTAAACTGAATAATAAATAAATGATAACTTGATAAATCCTTTTTATCAATTTCTTGAAAATCCAATGGTAATGAATTAAGTTGTTTTTTATATATATCAGCAAGAAAATTTCTTTTTTCAATAAAATAATCTAATTTTTTTAATTGATTCAAACCAAGAGCAGCATTAATATCTGACATATTAAAATTATACCCAACATCTATTTGGTTATAATACCAATCATAAGGAAAATTGTTTTTTTTAAAATCTTTATCAATACCATTAGATCTCAATAGTTTTATTTTTTTATATAGCGTTTCATTATCAGTAAGTATTGCGCCTCCTTCGCCAGTAGTAATAGATTTAACCGGATGAAAGCTGAATACGTTCATATCACAAATTTTGGAGGATCCTATTAAATCATTTCTAAATTTAGATCCCATTGAATGAGAGCAATCAGCAATAATTTTGAATTTATATTTTTTTGATAATTTATTTATTTCAACCAAATTTATTGGATTGCCAGCTAAATGAACAATAATTACAACCTTTGGCAATTTTTGATTTTTTTTTGCTATTTCTAATTTATACTTAAGTTTAGATATTGAAATATTTTTTGTTTCGTGATCAATATCGAGAAAATCAACAGTTGCTTGACATAACAATCCACAATTTGCACTAGCAGCATATGTAATTGATGAGGTCCACATAATATCATTTTTTTTAAGATTTATAGCTTGGCAAGCTAGTAACAAAGCGCTTGAAGCAGAATTAACAGTAACAGCATATTTAGAATTAAATTTATCGGCAATAGTACTTTCAAATTCCCTGACAATATTACCTCTAGTAATTATATCTGATCTAAGCGCTCTATTGACAGCTCCAATATCACTTTTATCAATATGTTGCCTACTATATGCAAGATATCTGTTTTTCATTTAGATATATAATAAAAATTTTTTAAGTAATTAATTTTATTTAATTTTATTTTATTTTCCTTAATAAAAGTTTTTATTGCTTTTGTTTCACCCTTAATAACATTATAATTATCTAAAATTATTACTCCATTTCTTTCAACTAAGGGAAATATTTTTTTTAAAACATAAATTGTGGGCTCCATTACATCTAAATCCATTAAAACATATGAAAATTTTTTCTTAGAATTTTTTATTAAAAAAGGTTCTAAAGTATTGAAAACATTTCCTGATATTAATTCATAATTTTTAAATTTTTTAAATTTTAAGATTTTTTCAAGTTGATTTTTCGAAATAGCTTTACTATTTGTATTAAATCTATGTGCAAATTCTAAATCACTTTTAAGAGAAAGTTTATTTATTGGAAAATCTGAGAATGTATCAAAACCATAAATTTTTTTATTTTGTTTAAAATTAGATATAAAGGTTAATGTTCTAATTAATGATGAGCCTTTACAAACACCAAACTCTAACAAATTACCTTTTAAATTTAGTGTTTTTTTAAATAATTCAAAATGAGCAAGTATTTTTAAAATTCTTGAATTATCACCAAACCAATAGTAAGCATTTTCAAAGTCCCAAATATTTTTGCTGCTTAAATTATTAATTTTAATTTGCTTCATTAAAACTAAAAACTGTGCTCCCCAGAAGAAATTTTACTTTTTTTATTTTTATGAAATGTAAATGCTGATAAATCATATCTTTTTGACTCAGCAGTAAACCACAAATATCTAGATCTATTATTAATTTTTTTTCTCAGGTCTTTATCTGTTAGGTTGATAGAATAACTATCGCCTATCGTTCTATTAATTTCTCCAATTAATCCAAAATTGTCATAAAATTTAATTTTAATTTTTTCTTTAATATTAAGCTGTTTTGAAAAACAAAAACCTAATCTTGTATCATATTTATTATCTAGTAAAAACTGGCCCCATTTAAAACTGTTTTTATTTTTTGGAACAAAATCATTATTATTAGTTAGACTTACATTTATTGAAGAATTAAGGCTGTTATTTTTTATGTCACCATATATCAGTTGATGATTTATTCTTGTTGGAACTTTATTATTTTTAGTACGGGCAATAACACTAAAAGATGAGATTTCACCAAGTTTAGATTTTTTTAATATTTCATTAATATTTATAAAAATACTATTTTTAGATGGTGAAATTAATTTTTGAGAATGTACAAAAATTTTGTTTTTTGAATTTTTTAATTGAATTTCAATATCTAATTTTGATTTACTCATAATTGGATACATTGAAATAGCATTTAATGTATTTTTAAAAAATGGATAAGTTCTAATACTAAATGATGAATCATGATATTCCTTAAATTTTGAATTATCATAAAAAGAATGATTTGAAGAAAATTCACCTTTTGAATTTTCAATACCAGCAAAAAGTCTTCCAAAAAATAAACTTTGTTGAGGTTGTGAGATTTTTAAAGTTGCATCTTTATCTCCTTCAAACTTTTTAAAAACATCATTTAAATAAATTTTTTTGTTTGAAAGTCTTGGCAATTTAACTTTATAATTTTTTAAATAACTATTGTTTTTAGTATCAAGTTCAAATTTAAGATTACCTTTAAAATCGTATATTCCGGATGTAAAATTTATAAATGTTTTGTACTTTTTGTTATTAATAACATCTATTGATGATTCACTAACTTTTATTTTATTTACCGAATCATTTTCAAATATATCGTTTAGAATTCTATTATATGAATGCACCATATTATTAAAGTTATTATTCCTATGGTTAATTATTACAGCTGGAAAAGGAATAAACAAATTTTCATTAGAGTAAAACTCCAACATTACATTAGAGATATTTTTTAAATCAAACATTTTGTGTGTTTCTATTTCATAAACTTTAGGTTGATCAATATCTATGGTTATAGTTTCGTTCATGTTTCCTTCTGTAGTTATAGTCGTAACTTTACAGGCTACTTTTTTATAATTTCTCTTTAAGTAGAAATGATTTAAAAAAGTAATTATAAGATGACTATTTCTAAAAATTGGTGCAAGCAAAGATGATCTGTGAACAGTTTTTGAATTTTTATATTTATGATAAAATATTCTGTCTTTTTCAATTTGCTTAAATGACTTCATAATTAAATATTTTTAATGCTTTCTCTGATTTCTTGAATATTCAAAAAAGTATTATTTGTTTCTGAATTATAACTGAAATACTTTTTAACTCTTTTTCCTTTTTCTTTCAAATTATTTATTAAAAATGAATTAGATCGATCTTTAAATAATATTGTAGGCATAATTACAAAGTGATCTTTAAATTCTAAAGAAAGTCTTGAATCCTCATTATTTAACATAACTTCGTGTATTTTTTCTCCCGGCCTTATTCCAATAATCTTTATTTTTAAATTTGGAGCCATTGCTTTAGCTAAATCAACAATTTTTATAGAAGGTATTTTCGGAACAAATATTTCTCCACCCTTCATTCTTTTAAAAGAATTATCTACAAATTTTACTGCTTGATCTAAGCTTATCCAAAATCTTGTCATATCTTTGTGCGTAATTGGTAAATGATTATTCTTATTCTTTATTATTTCTCTATATTTTTCTGCAACCGATCCACGAGAGCCAATGACATTTCCATATCTGACAACTGAAAATTTTGTTTTAGACATGCCAGATATGTTGTTAGCTGCTATAAAAAATTTATCTGATACTAATTTACTTGCACCATATAGATTTATTGGACTAGCAGCTTTATCAGTAGATAAGGCAATAACCCTTTTAACATTATTTTCAAAACAGGCATTAATTAAATTTTCTGCACCATGTACGTTTGTTTTGACACACTCCATAGGGTTATACTCAGCAGCTGGAACTTGCTTAAGAGCTGCAGCATGAATTACAAAATCAATATCTCTTAATGCAAATCTTAATCTTTGAAAATCTCTAACATCTCCTATAAAAAATCTTAAATTAGAATATTTTGATTTTGAATAAATAGAGCTCATTTCATGTTGCTTTAACTCATCTCTAGAAAAAATTACGAGTCTTTTTGGTCTATAGTTTGTTAAAATATAATTTGTGAATTTTTTTCCGAAGGATCCAGTACCGCCAGTTATAAGGATTGATTTATTATTAAACATTATTCAAATTTGTATAGAGAATTATACTGATTTTTGCTTATTTTCCAAGATTTATAATAACCAATCGATTTTAACAAATAGTCATTTGTTTCAAAAATATATTTTGAAATATTTTGTCTATTACTAGATATTTCATTCAATATATCTAAAATTTCACTTTCAGAATTGATAAAATTAACACATCCAAATTTTTTTATAAGATATTTTTCGCCAGTAATTTTTAAGTAGTAAGGAAAAATTACAGGCTTATTTTTTAATAAAACTTCAACTATAATTGAAGATGAATGTGATAATACTACATCAGCCCAATCAATTAAAGAAGATGAATCAAAATTATTAGTATTATAATTTTGTTTTTTTAATTCAATTCTTCTTGGTTTTAGTTTTATAATAGTCTGAAAATTTTTATTATTTTTTATTCTTTTAATTAAAGAATTATTTTCATCAAATAAATTTTTTCTAGGTCTTGTGAAAATAAGAACTTTTAATTTAGAATGCTTATTTGATATTGGTAAACTTGAAGAATATTTCTTATTTATAACTTTTAATTCTTCAATCCATTGTGAAGTATATCTTAAATAATTAAAATTATAAAATTTATATTTATTATGATTATATCTTTTTTTTGTTTCTTCAAAAGTTGAGCTAGATATAATTTGTTTAGTTTTATATATTAATTCTTTATCGGTATTTAAAAAATCAAAGCCAATTCTATACGTAATTAACTTGATATTCATTATATTAGAAATTTCTATAATTTTCTTTTGTATTTTTTCTGGCAATCCGTCATCTATTGTAATAGTTTTTACCTTATTTTTTTTGAGAAATATAATTAATTTTTTTTTACTTATTGGATCAAATTTTAAATAGATATAGTTAAAAATAAAATTTATTTTATTTAAAAAATATATTGGAAAAAGTTCAATAATTTTGATTAAATTAAATATTAAAATACTTTTAATATTTAAAAATTTATAGTTTTTAAATACATAATTATTTGATTTTAAAAATTTTATTAAGGTTTGATTAGAGTGATTATTTAAAATATTTATATTAGTTATAATAGTCTTTTTATTACCTATCATTCTTATTAGAGGAGTAAGAGTGTCAATATCAGTATAAAGGTGAAAAAAAAATAAATGCATTAAAAATTTATATTATACATTTGCTATATTGTTCATATGCTCAAATGTATTACTTATTTCTTTATTTATTCCGTTACATATATCAAAGGCAATTACTGCTTGCTGAAGATTCATAAATGAACCATTAAGAATAATATGATTATTTTCTTCAGCATTCTGTAAAAATTTTGTTTTAATAGGCTGATAGTTTATATCAAAAAAAATTTTATTTTTTTTAATTTTTTTTATTTGTTTCTCAGATAAAGGAGAATTATCTAAATCATTTAAATTTCCTATTGTAGTTGCATTAATTATTATGTCTGCATCATCTATATATTCAGAAATATCTGACCAACTTATAGTTTTGGCTTCTATATTTTCAGAAAACTCTAAAATTTTTTCTGGACTTCTTACGGCTATAATAAGATTTTTTTTATTATTTAAATTTTCTGAAATATTTGCTGCTATTGATTTTCCAGTTCCTCCACATCCTAACAAAAGAATTTTTTTATTTGTTATTTCTCCAAATTTTCTGATTGAATTATATCCAGCAATTCCATCAGTATTAATTCCATAAAACTTATTTTTTTTTCTATAAATACAATTTATTGAACCAATTTTTTTTTCGGTTTCTGAAATATTAATTTTTTCATTGTTAATTAAAATTTCTTTAAATGGAACTGCTAAGGCAGAAGCCATAAAATTTTTTTTTTGTAATAGATAATTAATTACATCATTAAAGTTATTTTTATTAACATCTAGAGGATACATTCTACAATTAATTCCATATTCCTGATAACATGCATTCCATAAAATAGGTGAGCGTGCACCATTGGAGGGATTAGATCCTATTATTGTTGAAAATTTTATTGTGCTAATATTTAATTCATTAGAGATAAGTTGCTTCAATTCCTTCATTTGGATAAATTAAAATATAGACTTTTTATAAATATGCTTTGATATTATTTCCATTTCTTGCATTAAATTCTCAAATTCTTGAAAGTCAATTGGCTGTAAAGGATCTACAGCAGAATTTGGGGGGTCTGGATGTACTTCAAGCATAATACCATCAGCTCCAGATGCAACACTTGCTAAGCTCATAGATCTTACCCAATTTCTCCAGAATGTAGCATGAGAAGGATCAGAAATAATTGGTAAATGAGTAACCTCCTGGGCTGCTGGTATAACTTGTAAATCTAATAAAAACCTTGATGTTGCTCTATGTGTATGAGGGACGGAAACTCCTCTTTCACATAAAATCAAATTATTATTTCCTTCATATAAAATATATTCAGCTGCTCCTAGCCAATCTCTCAGCGAAGCTCCGTAGTGTCTTTTCAACAAAATAGGCTTGTTTGTTTTCGCACATGCAGTTAAGAAAGGAAAATTTTGCATATTTCTAGAACCAATTTGCAAAATATCCGCCGTTTCACAAACTAAGTCTAAATATTTTTCTTCCATTATTTCAGTTACAATTCCAATACCGGTTTCTTCTTTAGCTTTTTTAAGCCATTTAAGACCCTGCTCTCTTGTTTCATTATATTTCAAACTTCTATATGGAAATGTTAATGGTTTAAATGCACCACCTCTTAAAAAATGAGCACCTGATTTTTTAACATTTATTGCTGTTTCTATAATTAATTTTTCAGACTCAACCATATTAGGTCCAGCAAATATTGCTAATTTATCACCACCTATTTCACATCCATTTATAGTTATTATAGATTTATGATTTGTGTTTTTTTTTGCAGCAAGAGGAAATTTATTTTTTAAATCCTCATCTGTAATATCTTTTCCTGGAAATTTATTTTCAATCATTGTTTACCTAATTTTCTAGATCTAGTTTTGTTATTTATTACAATAATTTTATTATTTTCGAAACTTTTATATAAGCCAGAGATTAAATTAGTTGTAGAAAAGGTTGAATTAATTGTAGGTAGTTCTTTAATCAATTTTTTATTTTTCAAATTATAAATTAAATTATTTATTAATTCCACATGACTTAATCCATAACCATTTTTTACATATTGAGAATATTTAATTCTAACATTTTCATCACTCTTTTTCTTATTTACAAAATCCCAATTTAAAATTTTATTTAAAGCAATACCTCCAATTTTTATTCTACCTTTTTCACCAACAACTGTTAGTGAAGCTTCAAAGTCTTTGGGTCTTGCTGCAGTAGTGGCTTCAAATGTAGTTATTAAATTTGATTTAAATTGAATTATAGCTACTGAAGTATCTTCTGCTTCAAGTTTGTTTAATGAATTTCTCATAAAAGATCCGACTTTAATTGGAGATCCAAACAAATATGTTAAAATGTCCACGTGATGAATAGCTTGTTGATTTGTTACACCACCATCCATTAGCCAGCTTCCGTGCCATCCATCATTATAATAACTTTGATTTCTACACCAATTAATCTTTACCGATGCCGTAACTAATTTACCTAATCTCTTTTCTAGAAGAATTTTTTTAAGTTTTTTTATCGCAGGATTTAATCTATTTTGAAAACCAACTGCACATATTAAATTATTTTTCTTTGATATTTCATATAGTTTTTTTGAATCTGAATAATTAAAAGTTGCAGGTTTTTCAACTAGTACATTAATTTTTTTTGATAGAAAGTATTTTGCATGCTCAAAATGTCTCCCAGACTCAGTTAGAATAAAAACTAAATCAATTTTTTGGCTCAAAGGAATTTTGTGAAAATCACTGAAAAATTCAGTATTAAATTTTTTTGCCATTTTTTTGGCTTTTGAAATTTTAATATCACAACAAAAGATAATTTTTATACCTTTGATTTTTTTATTTACTAAAATATCAGCATAATGTTCTGCAACTCTCCCACAACCAATTATTCCAACTTTAATGATTTTATTCATTTAAAAAATATTTAATAGTTTGTTTAGATTTTTTTTTGAATATTTTAATTCTGAATACTCTAGAGTTTCAATAATATTTTTAATCTTAAAAAAACCGATATTTTCATTAAAAATATTCTTATTATTTATTACGTCTGCTCTAGTAACATAGCACAATCCAGCTAAACTTAAGTATGAAGATTGTGTTTTTAATTTTCTAGGAACAAAATTTTGTTCAAATGGTTGTAAACCTAAATTATTAGAGAGTTTCCAAAGAGATTTTCTTTCTTGTTTAACAGCTATTATTGTATCTTTTTTTTCTTTAAATAATTTTTTTATCATTTGATCAATTATTTTATAATTTCTAAAAGGATAAGTCTCTTTAATTGAAACTACAATATCAAATATTTCATTTCTTTTTACAAACTCTTCTAAAATGTATTTTAATAATTCATTTTCACCAATGAAATCTTCTGACATATCTTGTGTTCTTAAAAAAGAAGTATCTGCTCCAAATTTTTTAGCTAGTGCTGCAGTTTCATAATTATTTGTTGCTACAAAAACTTTATTTACTAGTTCAGATTTTAAAGCATCATTTATTACTCTTTCCATTAAAAATTTGCCATCTATCATTAAACTTTTTCCAACAATTGGGATAATACAAATAACTTTTGATTTTTTTAAATTATTAGTTTTTATCTTTTTAAAATTATATTGGCTAAGTGTTTTAATGACATTTTTTAATCTAATAGGGTTCAAATTTTGATTAATACCATGATAATGATAAACACTTGATTGAGGCTCATATATAATTTTGTAACCAGCATCTATTACATTTTGCCCCCACACTCTGTCTTCTAAGCTATCAACTTTTTCATTGAATTTAAATTTCTTCCATATTGATTTTAATAAAGCACTGTTGGCATTATGAAAAAAAGGATCTTTTTTTTGCACAATCTTATCTAATCCAAAAGTATTAATTAGATCTCTTTTATCTATATCTGAGCTATATGAAAGTGGCTCCTGCCTTCCATAAACACCGGCAACATTTTTATCTTTTAACGGTTTAATTAAGTTTGATAGCCATTTATTATTAGTAGGAATACAATGTGCTGAAAGAATAACTAAAATTGAACCTGAAGATTTTATTACCCCTTTATTTATTGCCAAACCAGGTTTATAATTCTTAATATTTAAAATTTTTACTTCATACTTAGTTGCTATTTTTTTTGTATTATCTTTGGAAAAATTATCAATCAGCAAAACTTCAAAGTTTTTAAATTTTTGATTAAAAATTGATCTTAAACAAGAATCTATCCATTTTTCTTCATTCTTTGATCGGATTATTATAGATACCAAAGGTTTTTTTTTATTCATATTTTTTTTTATTTTTCATAATAAATTGTGCAAATTCAAAATCAATTTTTCTATCAATATTTATTGATTCAATATCACTTACTAGGACTCCACATGGTTTTTCTCCAAGGCAAAAGTCTTTGCCTGTAAATTTTGATAATAAATTATATGACCTTGCGTAAACCGAACCAGAAGTACAAAATAAAGTGGGTAAATCTTGTCTTGATATAAATTTTTCAACATTAATATTTTTTATAAATGGTTCAAAGGAGTTATCTTTATTTAAAATCTTAGATCTATATGGATGTTCATGCTCTATTCTCTTTAGGGTTACAACGCAATCTTTATTTTTCATTATAAGAAGATTAATAATTTTATCTAATGTTTTTAATGATAAAAAAGGAGAGGCAGCAGAAACCTGTAAAACAAAATCATGCTTATAACCATTTTCATTTAATTTGTTTGACTCATATTGTGCTACAGATGTAAGTGGTGTTTGATCTTTGGCTAGATACTTGGGTCTTTTACTTATTTCTAAATCTAATTTAAATTTCCTAGCAACATTTATAATCTTTTCATCTTCTGATGAAAAAACAATCTTATTAATTCTTTTTTCTTTAGATAGTGTATTAAGGGTATAGTAGATTAAAGGATATCCATTTAGTTTTTTTATATTTTTTTTTGGAATACCTTTTGATCCTCCTCTTGCAGAAACAACAGCTATAATTTTTTTTTGGGATTTAATCATCAAATTTTATTTTATATAAATATTTTTCATTTAAATTATAACCTAGTCCGTATTTAGAATTATGATAAAAATTTCCATTTCTTATATCTAATTTTTTATTAATTAAACGATTTTTTTCATTTTCACCAATTAAACTATATTCAACTAAGTTTATATTTTCAGATGCACCAGCCAAATGAAAGTTTGATAACATACTAATAGGAAAAGACCAATTATGTAAAATATACTCTATCTTTTTACTTTTATTAAATAATTTTATAATTTCATCAATAGGCATAAGATTAGAATCAGGTTGCAAGATATCAGTTCTATAATTCAATATTTTTTTTGATTTTTGAAAGTTCATCAGATGTTCACCTATGGCAATTTTTAATTTTTTACGATTTTTATATATTTTTAAGTAATTTTTTTTTAATAATATCATTGGCTCTTCAATAAAATAAAAATTAAGATCTTCCAAAATATTGATTATGTTTATAGCTTCTGAAACTGTTTTTATTCTTTTTCCAAAGTCAATCATCAATAAAAAGTTTTCTCCTATAATTTTTTTTAATTTTATTGAAAAATCTAAAATTTCTTTTTGATTAAATTCAGGAGGGTTTAAATTTCTGACAAAATGATTAGGATTTGTTAGTGGTGTTTTTGGTCTGAACTTATAACCTTTAAAACCCATTTCTTTTGCTTTAATAGCCTCATCAATTAAAAGATCATAACTTTGATTTTCGAAAATCATTCCACCACTTGCGTATAATGGTATCTTTTTTTTATTTTTTTTATTTCCAAGGTATTGATAAAGAGGTTTATTTGCAATTTTTGATTCAATATCATAAATTGCTTGAGAGATACCGGCTAATGCAGCAAAATAAATTTGTTGTTTTTTTAAGATTATATTTAATTTATTTTTAATTAAAGATATATTTTCTAAATTTTTTTTTTTAAAATATTTATCAAAGATTAATTTAGCTACTTTACATGCATTTAAAAAATCTTCATTGTAAGGAGAAGGTTCACCGTAACCAAACATACCATTATTCGTATATATTTTTATGAAAATACTTTCTTTAATTAAATTATATGGCAAAGGAAATTTAGAATTAATTTTTTTCTTTGGTTGATAAATGAAAATTTCTATTTCTTTTAAAAATATTTTCATTGTATTTGAGTAAGTTGATTTTTTTCTAACTTATATATTTTGTCACATTCCTTTAATATTTCTTCTTCATGAGAAATGATTATTATTACTTTATTATTATTTTTTAAATTTTTAATACATTTTATTATTTGTAATTTATTAAATTTATCAAGAGCATTAGTCGCCTCATCTAAAATCAAAAGATCAAAATCATGATATAATGCTCTAGCTATTGCAAGTCTTTGAATTTGTCCTCCTGATATCTCAGCTCCTCTTTCTCCCACAATAGTATGTTTTTTTAATGGTAATTCATCAATAAAATTAGATAATTCTGATTGGTTTACGGCATTATTAAATTTGTCTTCATCAATTAGATTATTATCAAACTCTAAAGCAACATTTGTTTCTATAGTATCATCCAATAAAAATATATCTTGAGGAACATATCCAATTTTCGATTGCCAATAAGCAGATATGTTTTTTATATTTTCGTTGAAATGATAAATATCTCCACTAATAGGTTGGATAAGTCCCATTATAATTTCTATTAAAGTTGTTTTTCCAGATCCTGAACTTCCATAAATACCAATTATGCTATTGTTTTCTTTGATATCAAAATTTAAGTTGGTAATTATATCTTTATTTTGATCTAAATATTTAAAACTTAAGTTATTAATTTTTAAAAAAGAATAATTTTTTTTATTGGTAAAAACAAAATTTGCATTATTTTTTTTTGTATTTTTTTTATTTTTTGTTTTTATATTTAATTCATCGTACAAAATATTAGCAGCAGCAAGACCAAATTTTATGGATGCACTTGAAGTAGTAAAAATACTAAATGAGGGTAATAATCTAATGCCACTGATAAATAGTAATGAAATATAAGGTAGTGTTTCAGAAGTATCATAATCTAATATATAGAAAAAAAGAAATAAAATAGAAAAAAAAATTAATATTAAGGTCTCAAATAAAATTCTTGGTAAACTTGAAATATATCTTTGAAAAAAAGTATGTCTATATTTCTCATCATTTAATGATAAAAAAAATTTAAAAAAAACCTTGTGTTTGTTTAGAATTATAATATCTTTAATAGATCCAAATGTTTGAGAAACATTTTTTAAAACTGCTCCAGTTAAATGTTGTAATTTTTTTCCTCTTTTAAATAAAATTTTACTCAAACTTATATAAAAAATAAATCCTATAAATGAAAAACTCAAAATCATAAATAAAGTAAATAAAAAATTAAAATAGAAAAGTAATATTGAAATAACTACTACAACAACAAACTCTTTTAGAATTTTTAAAATATGTGAAATTACATTTCTTACTGCTTCAACATTGTGTGTAATATTTTTAGCTATTTCTGAACTATTTTTTTTTTTAAATCTAAATAATTATAAGAAAGATATTTAAGGAAAACTTTGCTGCCTAAGTTCACAGATAGTTTTCTTAAAATTATATTTTCATAAAGATAAAATATTAATAAATAAATATTTTTACACAAGAATAAAACAATTATAATTATAGACAATGTAATAATTAAATTTTCTTTTTTATAATTATCAAACAATTGATCTATAAATAAATAGCTAGTGTTGATTTCACTATTATATAAGTAAGAAATAATTATTGGTATTGACCCAATACTAACAAATTCTAAAAAACCTAATACTAATAAACCTAAAAATAAAAAAAAAATATTTTTTTTATCTTTATAAGAGATCAAAAAATTAATTTTATGTAACATAGTTATTGGTATTTTAATATTTAAGTATAGTTTTTTTTATAAAATTTATAAGTTTTTTTAATTCCTTCTTCTAAAGATGTGGTTGGTTTCCAGCCAATTTGAATTATTTTTTTTGAATTTAAGATTTTTTTTGGAGTTCCATCAGGAAAATTATCATCGAAAATAATTTTACCATTAAAATTGATTGTATCACAAATTATTTTAGATAACTCTTTAATAGAAATTTGTTTACCATATCCTATATTAATATGACTGACCTTATCTCCAGATATTTTTTCGTATTCTTTTTTATTTATATTCATAGTTTGAATTATGGCAGATGCAGCGTCATCTACATATAAAAACTCTCTTTTTGGTTTACCTGTACCCCACAGCCTTACTTCTTTTTGTTTATTTTTTTTTGCATGATATATTTTTGCAATTAAAGATGGAATCACGTGTGCATTTGTTTTATCATAATTATCATTTGGACCATAAAGATTAGTAAGCATAACCGATCTAAAATCAGTACCATATTGCTTGTTATAATATTCACATAATTTTATACCTGTAATTTTTGCTATAGCATAAGCCTCATTGGTTTTCTCTAATTCTCCAGTTAAAAGAAGTTCTTCTTTGATTGGTGTTTTAGAATATTTAGGGTAGATACATGATGAACCGATAAAAATTAGTTTTTTTACTTTAGTTTGCCAAGCGCTATTAATTATATTTGCTGCAATCATAGTATTATTATAAATAAACTCAGCTGGGTATGTTTTATTTGCTAAAATCCCCCCTACTTTAGCTGCTGAAATATAAACTTCACTAAATTTATTTTTAATAAAAAAATTATTTACTTGATTTTGATTAATTAAATTAAGTTTATTCTTATCTAATACAATGATTTTGTTATTATTTTTTTTTAATTTCTTTAATAATGAACTTCCCAATAAACCTTTATGACCTGCAATAAAAATTTTTTTAATTTTAGTTTGTCTCATAAATTAGAAATATTTTTTAAATCACATTCTAACATTTCATGAATTAAAGATTTAAAATCATATGTTGGTTTCCAATTTAGTTTTCTCATTGCTTTTCTTGGATCTCCTAGTAGGCTAGAAACTTCAGAAGGCCTAAAGTATTTTTTATTAATTTTTAAAATTATTTGATTTTTTTTTAAAAAGGGAGTTATTTTTTTATCAAATTCTTTAACAACAGCTCTTTCGTTTACTCCTTTACCAATCCATTTTATTTTAATTTTAAGTTTTTTTGAACATGTATTTATTACATCTCTAACACTGTGTTGTTTACCTGTTGCAATAACATAATCATCGGGTTTATTTTGTTGTAAAATTAACCATTGCATTTCAACATAATCTTTTGCATGACCCCAATCTCTTTTTGCATCTAAATTCCCAACTGAAAAAGATTTAATTTTGTTGTTCTTTAATTTTGCAAATGCAATTGTAATCTTCCTTGTTATAAAAGTTTCACCTCTTCTTGGTGATTCATGGTTAAAAAGTAAACCATTACTAGCATGCAAGTTATAAGCCTCTCTATAGTTTTTGGTTATCCAATAAGAGAATAACTTTGAAACTCCATAAGGACTTCTAGGATAAAATTTTGTATTTTCGTTTTGTGAAATATTTTCAGTTCTTCCAAATAATTCACTTGTACTGGCTTGATAAAATCTAGTAAACTTTTCTAACTTTAGAATTCTTATTGCTTCTAGTATTCTCAGTGTGCCTATCGCATTTACTTCAGCAGTATATATTGGTAATTGGAAACTTACTGCTACATGACTTTGCGCAGCTAAATTATAAATTTCTCTAGGTTTAATTTTTTTAATCAATGAAATTAAATTTAAACTATCAGTAAGATCTCCATAATGTAAAAAAAATTTTTTATTATTTTGTTTTTTGAACAAAATATCAATGTTGGATGTATTAATAACCGAAGTTCTTCTTTTTAGGCCGTGGACGATATAACCTTTATCAATCAAAAATTCTGCTAGATATGAACCATCTTGACCAGTGATTCCTGTAATTAAAGCAACTTTATTTTTCATTTTTTTCAAAAATATAAAAGTAACTAAAATAAAATCCAATACTTAAATAAAGCATAAAATTAAACGAGCTTCCAAAAAAATTACTGGTGGGTGCAATTGGAAATATATTTAATATTATTGCTGTCATTGATAAGAACATAGGTAAATTTAGATATTCGTTTCTTAAATAGTTAATTTTGAACTCTCTTATCATTTTATAAGATATGTAAATAAAGAAAGAAATTAGAAATAAAAAGCCCACAATACCAGTTTCAGCTAAAAGTTGTAAATAAATATTGTGAGGATGAGTTTGGCAGCCGTTAATCAATTCATTATTTGAGGTGATTATATCAACTTTATATTTTTCATAGTTACATTGGATTCTAAAGTTTTTAGGTCCAATGCCAAAAAATGGATTTTGTAGAAAAATTTTACCTGCATTTAAATAGTGAGCATGGTGTTGAGGAGAAAAAATATATATCTTTTCATTATCTCCAAAAATTTGATCAAATGTTCTTGAGTACATACGATCAAAAACAGGTTTATTAAAAACTGAAAAAATTGTCGCAACTAGTACAATTGATAAAAACATTAACCTTGACATAGAATTTTTTAAACAAAAAAATAGCAAGATAAAAAATATTACATATAGAAATAAAGCTGTTCTTTCACCTGATAGCAATATTAAAACAAGTGAAATCATTAAAATTAAAAATGTTGAAAATATTTCAAGACTTTTAGAGAGTTTTATAGAAAAAATACAAAGAATTATTAATGGTAATAATTTTAATACATATCCTCCCATAATTAATTCCTCACCAAAAATAGAAGAAACTCTTTGTGGGTGAAGTGGCATTAAAAAAAAATTAAATTTATAATAAAATTGAAATATTGAATCTATAAGTAAAAAAAATAAACAAAATATGGATACATATAAAAAATATTTTCGGGTTTGAGGATAAACAGAAATATAATATCCCACAGCAATAGCAAAAATTAAAAATCTAAAGTAAAAAATAGAAGCCTCAAGAGAGAATAAAGGAGTGTTTGAAAGCAGAGATCTAAGTATTATAAAAAAATTAAAAATAAAAAAAAGAAGATAAATATTATTTTTGAAAATTTTAAAATTTTTTTTTAAGTAAATTGTTAGTAAAAATATTATTGAAAATAGAACCACATACAGATTTGAAAGAAATGGGCCTAGCATAAAAAAAAGTGGGCAAGATATTAAGAAGAGGATTTGAAATTTATCCAATCTTCTAATCATTTTTATTTTTATAAATTAGAATTAAATTTCTTAAGTAAATTATAATTCCAAACATTTGTCCCATTATTATAACAGGATCTTTTCTAAAAATAGCATAAGTTAAAAGACCTAATCCGCCTAAAATACTTAAATACCAAAAACCAATGGGTATTGTACTTTTTCCAATTTTTTCAGAATACAACCATTGATAAATAAATCTAGATGCAAATAATCCCTGTCCAACAAATCCTATTATTAAAAATATTAACTCATTTTTTGAAAGCTCACTAAGATATTGAATCATTTTTTACTAATAATTTTTTTAACAAGAATTAAATCTTTTATACCTTTAAATAATCTGTTTGCCATTCCATATTTTGACTTTCCATATAATCTTTTTCTATGATTTACATTTGTATAAATTACTTTGTATCCAAAGCCTATAAATAATGCCGGTAAAAACCGATGTATTCCATTAAAAAAAGGGAAGCTGAGAAAAATGTTCCTATCGAAAATCTTTAATGAACAGCCAGTGTCTCTGCATCCATCTTTTAATATTAAATTTCTAATATAATTTGCAAAAACAGAAGAAAAAACTTTAATAAAATTATCTTTTCTTTTACTCCTTATACCGCTTACAAGTTTTATTTTATTAGAACTCGTATAACAAGCATATAATTTTTTTATATCTTTTGGATCATTTTGTCCATCGCCATCAATAGTAACTATAATATTGCTTGATGAATTTTTAATACCAATAAATATAGAATAACTTTGTCCTTTATTTATTTTGTTTCTAATTAATTTTATATTTTTATTAGTTAAATAATTTGATATTTTTTTTGCAGAACCATCAGTGCTAGAATCGTCAACAAAAACTATTTCGTATTTATTTACAAAATCTATAGAATTTATAATTTCAGAAATTAGTAAGTCTATATTATCAGTCTCATTATATATTGGTATTACTATTGAAAATGAATACACAATGCTACAATAGGATAAAAAAGAATTCCTGGCAACGACCTACTCTTCCATGCCTTAAGACAAAGTACCATCGGCGCTAACTGCTTTCACTTACGAGTTCGGAATGGAATCGGGTGTTTATCAGTTGCTATTATCACCAGGAAACACTTAGTAAAAAACTTTTCTCTGTACGATATTGTAATCAAGCCAATTGAGTTATTAGTATTAGTTAGCTTCATGCATTACTGCACTTCCACACCTAACCTATCAACGTGGTGGTCTTCCACGACTCTAATTGGGAAATCTAGTATTCAGGTGGGTTTCCCGCTTAGATGCTTTCAGCGGTTATCCCGTCCGTACATAG
>MDSZ01043660.1_pt1 | contig 27472 bp, 9 predicted proteins | sample 811201 | NCBI WGS metagenome assembly MDSZ01 (sample SAMN05326647, study PRJNA326480) | marine metagenome | isolation source: seawater | place: Indian Ocean: North | collected 2010 | reverse complement strand
TGTTCGTTTATTTTATCTGTCATTTTGTTTTCCTACATGTATTTATCGCGGCAAGTCAGTTGTTGAATTTCTTAAGAAACGGGCTATATTTCCTTTTGCTTTACTTAGCTGTGTTCCTGGGTCACTCCAAATTCTTCCTTGCTTTCTGATAATGATTACTTTTGTATTTTCTGGTGCAGGTTCAGCTAGTGTAAGTGTTGTCCCTGACACAGTAAATTCCGGGGCTAATGTTACATCACCTTCTGGTGAGTCCATTTGTGGTGCACTTACAGTATCGCCGTTGCCGTCAACTGTTTCAAATTGATAACTGCTAATACTGTTTTTACGCATACGCTTACCTGCAACAAAAACTTCAAATTCATTTACACTGTTAGGTGTCCAATCTAATTGGAACTGTGTGCTTGTGCCATCACCATCAAGTGTAAGTGTAATAGTTTGATCTTTGTATGGCATATTTTGATCAGCACCTTGATGATACACTTCTGTTCCTTCTTTGTAAACATCTTTAGCACCAGTACCTAAAGTTGCTCTACGTAGTTGCTTTAAGACATTTCCATCGCGTACAAAATATTCTATACGCTCGCCTTCAATAAAAATAATACTAGGATTATCTGGATTGGCACCCGGTTGTGGAAGTTTATCTCCATTTTCGACTTCTATAGTTTTATCCCATGGGTACAAATCTCTAACAAGAAGTATATCTTCCTCACCAGTAAGACGCTTGTAATGAGTTCTGTTTAATATATCTTTAAATTGTCTCCAACCAAACTTTTGTATTAACGGTGCCTCTGCAAAATGTATTATATCTATGGTGTCATTTTCTGACAAATCATATGCAATTTTTAAATATTTTTTATTATCAGTTACATAATAATCAATACTAGGAGACAATAATGTTCCATTTTTTGCTACCCATACATATTGTGCATCAGTTGCAGGCTTACGTAGTTCTATAAGTCCATTGCGTAGATGACGTAATTGATACCAGTTTTCTGACCCTACAGTTAATTTAGTGCGTTCAACTACATCAAATTCTTGTCTTTCTATTCCTTGTGACTTATCATTTGTAAATGTATATACACTAATAATATCACTTGACTCATAAACATTATCCATATAAATGGTGCCTGGCGTACTAACAAATTCTCCTGCACTATCCCAATAGCCATACGCATATTGTCCGTCTTTAATTGCATAAACTCTTAATGTATCGCCTACTTGACCAACTCCAGGTAAAAGTGTCACAGTTGATCCTGGCTGTTGATCTAATATGACTCTAGGCTCGCCTGTTGTAGGATCTATGTCGTTTTCATCTCGTATTGTACTGTCAAATTCACCTGCACTCACAAAGTTCCATTGTTCGCCATATGTAAGTTCTATATCATTCAAATATACAAGTAGATCTTGATGGTTAAATGCTCCTAAAGGCACTTGCCATAGATCTAATCTATATTCTCTTACATCTGTAACATCAAAGTGTTGACTATATCCTGCTGTAAGTATTGTATTGTTGACTTTTACTATAGTGTTATGCTGACTTGGGGTTGAACTAAATGGAGTTGTTTCTAAAGTAAATGCAATAGAACTACCGTCTCCTATAAATTCGTCAATTTGAACTGAACTAAAGTTTTTAGTCGTGCCTTCAAATATTCCAAAGTTTATTATTTTATCAACCTCTGGCGGTGTGGCAAAACGTATTACTACGTTTCCTGGTCTATCAAAAGTGCTATCATCGCTTTTAATTAATAGTGTATCTTGCTTTACGCCATCAACAGTCACATAATGTGTCATGTTATCAGCAAAGCGTACATTTGTTAAAAAGTCAATAGTGCTACCATCTGCAACAAATGTTCCGTAATCTAATACATTAATGCCTGATACATCTAAAGTAATTATGTTAACTTTAACATTTGCTCCTGGTGCAACATCCATTATAATACTTTTTCTATCTGCAGAAAAAATGTAATCATCTTTTGTTTTAATTTCACTTCCAACTTTAACAAATATGTTATTGTTAAACGCAATATTTTGATCAACACTAAATGTTTTGTTTGTACCATCACCTACATAATTGAAACTACGTATGTTACTAGAGCCACCGGTTGGTCTTTCATATATTTGAATATCAACTGTATCTAATACTTGTCCAGGAATAATTTCCTCAGGTCCTTTAGATGTAGTAGGAGTAACAAATCCATCACCATCTACACTAATATCTTCTGCCTTTAATCCTGTGGCAGTATTATATGGTAAATCTCCTCCTTCTATTAGTGTGTCGTAGCCATTTGGATCTGCAAGGAAACTACCATCACTTGTCTTTTTACGAATAACAAGTGTGTCTCCGTCGGCTACTCTAATGCCATAATTGTCTAGATAAAGTATTTTTGTTACACCATCGCCAACAAGTGTTTCCATTATTGCATTTGGATTTTCAATAAATGTGCTACCGTCATAGTTTGGATCATCAATACGCACATTATTTTTGTATACATTGTATTCGACACCATTTTCTAATGGTTTTGAAACTTCAATAATAGTTGTACTTCCGTCAAAGTTAAAAACTTCATCTTCATATGTTTCATCATAGGTATCCCATTTTCCGGTAAACCAACCTTCAGCGTCAAACCCGCCCTGGTTTTCAAATCCAAAACTCTTAACTTCAACCCCGCCATAATCTATACCGTCCATCACTTGTGCTAAATCTTTTCCTAGCATACCTGTTGTAGGATCGTAAAGTAAATTTACTCTATCTTGTGCAACTAATAAATCTGGATCTTTTTTATATTTGATTACTATTGCTTTTGTATTAGCAGGTGGAGTACTAAGTGTGATCCTTCCTTTAAACCTTACATATGTTTTTGTATTATCTTGAAAATTTGTATATGTATATTCGCTTGGCAAAAGCTCTATGCCGCCAACAGTAATTTTTATATTTGCAGGCTTAACATCCATAGGCCATTTTAAGTCATATATATACTTGCTTCCAGAGCCTACAAAATTTTCTGTTTCATCTAACTTTGTTATTATGAAACTACTGCTTATCCTATCAAACTTTACACGAGTAGTAAAGCTTCTTACAGTTTCATGCCCTATTACTGCACTTATACGTGCATCTATGCCTCCAGGATTACTTCCGTTTATATCGAGTGTAGGTGCACTTATGTAACCACTGCCAGGATTTACTACATCAATTTTAACTATTTTTCCGTCGACTCCAAGGTAGGTTTTAAACTTAGCACCGGTACCGCCGCCGCCTACTGCTGAAATCACAGGAGGCTCGCTATATTTTGATCCTCCGTCATATATATTAACATCTTTTATTTCATAACTTGCATTGTTTAGCCAATGTCTATACGGGTATGTGGTAATATCGCTTTCTGTACCAACAATCATATCTTCTATCACTTGTGACGGGTGAGGCTGTATGCCTCTACCTTCTACATATCTAGGTGATAAGTCAAAATCAGTAATTACTGTATTTGTTGGTTCAAGTCTTTCATAACTAGACAAATATTCACGTAATTTTGTTTTAAAAGGCTTTACTTCTTCTAAATAATCTTCGTAGCTTGGTAAATTATCATTATTAAAAGTTATATCTTCTCTTAGAGCTCCTACATTATGCTGTGCTTTAACAAAACTTGTCTTAAATGCCCAATCAATATAAGGTTGTTCACTGAAGGCGTATCTAACACTAGCAAAGAATAATTTGTTATACTCTTGTTCGAGTTCTACTGTAAGTAAATCATCTCTTAAAACTTCTAATATTCTACGCTGTTCAACAGTAGGTTGTGCATCATAAAACTGTACGTCAAAACTTATTGTATCGAAACCGTTTAGATTAGCAGTGACATCATATAGTCCTCTTTTAAATTGTATTGTACCATTTTGTCTACCTATTGTTTTATAATTAACTGTGTAATCAGTAGTAACTTGCTCATCTATCTTTTGCAATAGTAACCAGCCGCCTGAACCAATGCTACTAATTTTTACCACATCGCCTATATTATCATCAAGTTCAGTCAACTGATACGAGAAATCCACTAAATGATCTATTTCTGTAGTGTCACTTATACCTGCCATATACCAATCAGCATATTCCCAATATAAAGTTGTATTATATGCTTGGCTTTTTATTCTATTCCAAGTACTAGTTTCTGTAAGTCTTTCATAAATTGACCATTTACCATTTATAGTTTCATCTGCTTTTACTAAAGCCGCAAATTTTCTTACTTCTATAGTAGTGTTATCTTCATAATTTTCGCCTTGACTATTAACTACTACACTTGTAACCTGTCCCGCATTATCGATAGCAAGTGTAAAATCTGCACCTTCACCGCTAGTTCCTCTTATAGTATATGTAGGAGCTACTAGATAACCTCTACCAGGATCGGTTATAGTGACACGCACTATTCTTCCGTTTTCAATAACAGGAGTTAAGATTGCTTGTTTACTTTTTGCTACTCCGATTAAATCTATTTCTGCAAAACTTTCAACAGTTGTATCGTATAGTCTTGTAATTGAACTTGGAAAATCTTCTTTATAATTAAGTCCAGTTAAATTTTTATTTTCAACAATGAGATTTTCTATTAACACACCGTTAACACGCTCAATAAGTTGTTTCATTGCTTCTATGTTGTTGACAAATAAACTTTGTCTTGGGTTATTTAGAATACCATATTTTTTCTTTGCCCCTAAAGTGTTATCTGGTACAGGCCTATTTCTAGTATCATAACCTATTAAGCTATCAAACCATTTACGTTCAATATCTCTGTTTGGTTTACTACTTGCAAGTCCGTCTGTAAGAATTTGATATTGATTGTGTACATTTGTAGTTTGATTTTCTAATGTATAATATTGTACACTTATTGCAACTTCTTTGCCTTCAATAAGTGTATCACAATTATTTACGGCAAATTGATTGTTACCAAAAAATGACACGTACTTATATCCGTATGAGTATGGATCTGCGATAAGTTGTGCTGTATTGAAAGCACTTTCTGTCCTAAAATCATTGTTAGGAATTGTTTTCTTATCTTTTACCCAATAAAAATATTTGTCTGTAAAACTTTGACTAATACTATCATAAACCTTTTTAGTCACATAGTTTGTAGTTGTTTTTGCTTGCCCGCTAATACCTTGGGATAAGCCATCATTAGTATCTGCCTGTTCGTTCCATTGTTCTGGTGTAAGTGTTGTTTCTACCCACTCATAAACATCTATAGATGCACCATTGAATAGTTTGTTCCAATTATTTGTGCTATATGTTATGTCATTTTGATATGGATTTAAGAATTTTGCATTTGTTAAATCCCACCATAATTGTCCTACTTGTTCTTGTCCCCATGTATTTAATGTTTGCACTACAACATTTGTGCCGGTAGTATATGTGGCAGGATCGTAATATGTTTTATATCTAAGTTCTTGCTCAGCTATTCCTGCAATTTTTCCTTGTAAGACGTCAATGTAGTCTAAGTAAGCTAAAAGTTCTTTTGTTTTTTTGTTATATAAAATAACTTTTTTAATTTTTGTAACATCTACAGGATCTTTAGGAGTTCTTATACTATTGTACACGCTACCTTGTACTCTATAATCTACAAATGCTCCTAACTTTCCGCCTGTCTCTAATCTAGGTAGTCCAACATACACATGGTTTTGGCTCGCCTCAACATTTCTACCAAAATAATCTACATTAGAATTATCAAATTGTATAATATCTGCATACAACAATTTCCCATTTAAATTTTCGTAGACATACACTACACCATCATCTATATTAGTTCTTCTAAATTTCGTAAAACTGTTATCAAAAGTGGTAGGAGATCCTGTTGGTTGGCTTGTTGGATCGTTAACATACGCGGATCCTTGTTTCCTTTGGCTATATACATCCATTGTTGATTCAAAAATACTATCTGCATTTTTACTACCTATAGCAAGTATATCTCCAGTGTATGAAATTGCTGTTCCAAATTGTTCGGCTCTTTCATTTTTTGGACTGTAGAGTTTTTGATCTAAGACAAACTTACCTTCTACTTGTCTATAAATGTAAACAATACCTTGATCTGCATCTTTTTCGTCATCATATGGGGCACCGATTGCAATGCTCATTCCGTCACTTGATATAGCAACACTATCTGCAAATCCTATAGTTTTACTAGGTGCTTCAATTAGTTGATCAAATTCGAAAAATCCGTTGTTTATTCTATAAACAACAACACCGTTTGGCTTATCTGCGTTGTATGTAACACTGGCAACAAACACATCACCGTTTGAATTTACGTCTATTGTTTCACCAAATACTCCTAATGCTTGTTGGTCTAACACTGTACTTCCGTCTGTGCTGTCATTTATCACAGAGAACAGTGTATCATTTGGTAAAAATCCTACATAGTCAACTAGATCATCTGTACTTGTCCAATTTGCACTATTAAATGTACCTGCAGCTAAATTTGTACGTGCAACTAATAAATTACCACCTAAATATACGATATCATTTTCTTTGTATGTCCTAGTTTCACTAAATTCGCCTTTAAATTGTTTATTCTTTGCAGTATCCCAATTGAATGTAACGTTATTTTCAACGCCTTTTTTGTATTGATATACTTTACCGTTTGCACCTTCTTGTGATGCATAAACAAACAATCTATACAAGTCATTATTTTTTGCACCTTTTACAGTAGTGCCTAGAAACTGATTACTAGCTCTGTATTCGTTTATGTAATAACCTACAGCATCATAGCTTCCTGAAGGCCTACGTTCAAATATACTAAACATTCCTTCATACAATCTTTCACTTAGGTTATTTTCGGCAGCTTGATCCACTGGAATATTGTATACTTCTTCCCAGTCATTGCTGTCAGGACCCGGTATGTTAGGTTGTCTTGGTATACCGCTTACTTCAGCATTATCGTATAACCAATATTCTGCACCCAATAGTGTATCACTATCTTGTAAAGTAATATTGTTATCAGCTTTAAATACTAAAAATTTACCAATTCCAAAAGGTGCATATTGAAAGCCAACTGCATCAATTTGTCCAAATACACGATTTGTTTGATAAACAGGATTTGCTCTACCAGCGTCTCCTATAAATTCTATTTCAACGTTGTCTCCAAAATTGTTACCTAAACTAAATGTGCCAGTGGTGTTTTTGACAAAAATTGTTCCGTTAAGTCCGTCCCTTTGATAAAATACTACATCTGCTTCTGCTCCTGTGCCTAAATCTTTGACACGTAGAACATCGCCACCACCTAAAACTTGCGGTTCAAATACATTGCCTAAACTATCAAATTTTGTAAAATTAAATTTTATATATCCGTCCCACACATCGTGTACAGTCTGTAGTTTATTTGTAATCGTTTGAGATAATCCTATATCTGTAATATTTTTATAACTACTATCAGACCAACGAGGTAATTGATCAATATATAAGTTTATACTTTCGCCAGGGTTAACATTATCAGTAAATGATTTAGGTGCTTTTAAGATATACAGATCACTTGGAATAATGCTAGTGACGCCACCAGCACCAGGTGCACCTTGACTTGTTAATGTTTGAATAAAACTTCCAATTGTGTTTTCACTGTTAATTGTACTATCATCGTCAACATCTAAAACATTAAAATATCTTCTGTTTTGATTGGTTTGTCCACTAGGTGTAAAGTCTTCGTAAATTAAACCTCTGCCACTATCTTCGCATGTACTTTCTGTAGGTCCTGTATTATACGCTTGTACACTATCTATTACCCAATAGCCGCCCCATTGTGCAGAATAATCAGATGCATCGTTGTGTAATTTTTTTAAATATTCGCCAACAAAATCTCCGTTTTGCAAAAACAAACTGCCTTCAGTTGGAAATGTACCGTTTACATCCTTGACATATATTGTTACCCTAGCATCTTCGTTATATTTGTATGCTACTGTGCCTATTGCTCCTGCTGTTTCAATTACATCTCCTACAACAGGAACATTTGTAGCTGCATCTACATATAGCACAGCATCCACTTTGTAAAGTATTTGATGTTCGCCTGTTAAGAATTCTGTGCTTACAATAGGATTGTATATACTATTAAATGGAGAAATATCTTGAATACTATTTTTATTTTGATAAGCGTTAGATCTTTGATTCCATTTTAAACTTATTGTATCTCCTACTTTTGATCCTTCGTATTGGTTAAATGGTGCTCTTATAATTACATGATCTGTAGCAGTTCTTGTAAATGGATAATTTCCTGTTGCAAGTACTACCGGAGCATCATCATTTTCATCCGTCAACCCTAAAGCAATTCTAATTTGTGTTACACTTGCAAAACTGTTAAAATCTATCGAATCTTCTGCGCCTGTTATTCCTACATTTGCTCTCCATATACTGTTGTCATAACTTACAATATCATTTTTTAAATAATCTGTTGTTGTAATAAATTCATCTTGATATCTTGTTTTAACTTTAGATGCAAAAGGAGATCCTACGTAAATATATTTTCCGTCTTCACTTATATCTACACTTGCACCAAATCTCTCACCGGGCATGGCAGCACCAGGTAACGGTATTAGTTCAGCTATCAGTATAAAATTGTTGCTTTCGCTTGCTCTGTTGTATACATTTACCTGTCCGTTATTAAAATCTGGTAAACCAACAGCAAGCACAGTATTGCGTTTGTTTACTGCAATACTACTTGCAAAATTATGCAATGCACTATCGTCACCATTTTTATTTTCAATAGTTTGTGCTAAAGTATAATTTCTTGCATTTTGCACAACCGACCATTTGTTATCTGCTCCAGAATCGATCCATAAAATGTCTCCGTCTTCTAAAGTTTTTTGTGCTATAGAATTAGCTTCGTCTGCATCAGATGCACGTACTTTAATAAAGTTTGTTATATAGCCAACTGTTTGTTCTATATCTTCTATATCTTCATCACTAAGTAAAACTACTTTATCGCCAGAAACTTCTTTTACTTTATAGAATCCTTCTATACCTTCTACATCGAAAATTCCTATTATGTCATTAGCCTTGATACCTGTATAAGTTGACTTAAGATTCAAAGTAAATTCATCTGTGCCTGTAGTGATGCTTGTAATTGTATTATCTGTGTTCGAATATTTGTATACGCTCCAAGATAAATTATCAGTACCTACCCAAACGTAATCACCCTGTCGTAAATTTTGAAAATCTAAATTTAATATGTCTTCATATGTTTGTGATATAACTTTTACATCTTCTAAATCAACATAACCTGCATTTTTTACATAAGTTGAATCGACATACTTGGTAGGAAAAGGAGCATGATTATAATCATCACTTTTTTGGTATACGTCATAAGGTGGTATTTTAAAAATTAAATCTGTGCTTGCAGGATCAATTGAATTTACTAATTGAATTGGTTGTGGTGCAAGCCTAAACTGTGACTCATCTAAAGTATAGTCTACTTCCTGGAATGCATCAACAGCACCGTACTGGCCGTCCTTGATAGCCCATTCTTCATAAAATTCTAAACTATCTTTGTCTGCACTTGCAAGTGCATCGAACATTTTACTTAAAGCATTTTTTGTACCTTTATCTTGCAACATACCCTGATAAAATTTATATTGACTTACATCATCATTTACAATATTTTCTAAATATTTTCTTTTTTGGTAACCAATTAAATGCTGTGCCAATCTTTGTTGTTCTACATCAAAATTATCGGAATCTAAATCGTAAAAATCAGTAAACTGTATAGCTTTGTAGTCCCAGTTTGAATACAATCCGCCAATAGGCTTATCGGTCAATCTGTTCCATTGATTGTCTACAAATGTTTCAGTTCCTGGAACTTTTTTATCTGCAGAATAATAAAATTCTTTGTGCTTTACAATATCGCCAATATCATAATCGTTCCATGGCATCCATTCAGTAATTTTTGCGCCGTCATAAAAGAATCCAGGAATACTTATACTACCATTCCACTCATCTGTTCTATAACCAGCAACTTTTATTCTTTCTTGCCTGTAACCCGGTTCTTGGTCATAAATTACATCACCAAATACTGTTCTATTATCTAGTAACACTACATGTTCTTTTTGAACTAGTGGTAAAGTCGCTGCATATATCCCATCTGCTGTATTTCGTGTTTGCATATAGAATTCATTTGGATTTTCTCTGCCAACTGCTAAAAATTCTGGATTTAATTTTTTGCCATCTGCTTTTATTATACTGTAGCCATAAATTGTTTCATACACATTAGAAACAACGCTATAATCACTTACAAATTTAAGGTACTGCGCCGCAGGCGATACAGTTAGGAGTGTTCCATTATCCCAACGTTGTGTGGTCCAAAACATAAATTGTTTTGCACTATATCGCCAATCTTGCACTACTGCTTCATTACCTTCATAGTTGTCAAACACAAAACCTTGGTCTTCTAACCACGCACCATAGGAAATTAAAAAGTCCACAACCTGTTGGATATTATCAAAAGTAGTGCCGTATGCAACTTCTTGTACAATATTTTTATTGAATAATTTTGCAAAACTAGCCCTTACTCCGCCTGTCATAGGAAGTTCTGCTAATTTTGTAGTTTTATCGCCATCAAGAGTAGCGGCACTAGTATGAGATTCAGTCACTCTATAGTAAGCATTTTGATACTCTACTATGTAACCTTTTTCATAATATTTGTTAGCACTCCATTTTAAGAAATCTTCGCTTATTCCTCCTATTGTAATAACTGGATCTTTTTGTTGTTTTATTACTGGATGTGTTTTAAATGTTGCACTTGTATTACTATAGCCTTTTACTGTGTATCCGCCTATTACTTTTTCTATAATCACGCCAGAATAGGCAACAGTTTTTATCGGAGTGCTTGTGTTTAAAACAATTTGATAATTTTCTTCCGGTACAAATACGTTACCTTCGTTTGTAGGACTTCTACTATCTAAAATTAGTTTGAATTTTGCTTTTTCTGTGAATGCTCCTAATTTAAATCCTATGTTATTTTGTATTGATGATATATTGTTTTTGTAATCATTATAACTTGTTGTGACATCTAGGAACATATAATCAGCTATGTAGTTTACAAATCCGCTTGTGTAAGTTTGTGTAGTATCTGTTACAGATGTAGGATAAACAAGTTTATCTAATTCTATTTGTTTATTAGTATCCTTATACACAATTATATCTGCAACGTCTCTAATTTGTCTTTGCCTGTCAAATGCTGTAGCAAACATTCGCGAAGGAGCATTTAGTATTAAACTTGAAATAAGACTGAAAGCATATTCGCTAGATCTACGCCAGGCAGATTCTACTGGTGCGCCGTCGCCAAACTTGAAATTATCTTCAATGCCTGTACTAGTAAAACCGGTTGCATATCCACTAGCTAGAGGACTTAAAAGTGAGCCATTAGAATCTGTAGGTATGTGTTGTGTAAGATTAGGCCTTACGTATTTTTTTACAAATTTAGGAATAGTGTTAGGCTCTGCTATTTTGCCCTGTTCTAAATCTTGCCACAAAACTAAATTATCACGAGTATATGGTGCAGGGCCATAATTTGTTTCCCACCAAGTAGGCTTAACAGTAAAGCCTAACATTTCCCATGGATGAGAATGTGGGCGGTCTGTATCGTATGCCATCATATAAACTTGGCGCCAATAACCAGGCAAAACTTTTCCTGTTGGACTTTGCATTGATTCGTAATTAAAAGTAAAACTGTCAGATCTCACAAAGTTATTTTTTGTATACTGTGTATCTGCGATATTAGTCCATTCGATAAAATCACTAAGCATACCTTTGTCTATTGCGTTTTTAGGTGAATAACTATCTCTAACATCACCTTCGATATAATCTGTAAGATCAAAAATTGCTTCGTTATAACTTATTTTTATATTATTGTATATGCGTTTCTCTAGTTCTAATAATAAATTATCTCTAAAATCCCCATAGGCTTTTATTATACTACCATCATGTCCTTGTATTACATCTACTGGTGTTCTGTATGTTGTATCTAAAAACTTTGTAGGCTGGTATGCAGGATACAATCCTAATTTTGTCGGAGTAGCAGGTACATATGATCCATTTGTGTTTTCGTATTCGTAAATAGTAACAATATCATTTTCTGCTTTAGTAGCTGTTATAACAGCAAATCCTTCTTCATTAAATGTGTAATCTTTGCCGTGAATTAATTGAACTCCATTAAGATATACTGTAACTGCTTTTTTATCTAAAACATCTTTATTAAAGACTCTAGACAAAGCAAAAAATGTATTGTTTGCATCTTCTATTTCATATCTTAATTCTTTATTTGCTCCTAAAGGCACCATATCACTAAAGAAAAACGGTTGTGTTTCAGTTTTGCTTTTGTTTATTTCTGCAAGTATTAAATCAACATGAGTCTTAATATCACCTTCAAACCCCAAAGTTTCTGCTACTTGAATAAACCTTCTTTTAAATTTTGCATATTCTTTCCTTGCAAATTTTATAGCGTTTATTACATTACTTTCAGTGTTTGTCAAATGGTATAACGAATGGTTAATTAATCCACTATGTTTTACAAACCTATTTCCAAATTGACTTATTTGTCCTAAGTCACGTAAATTACTCGTTCCTGGAAATTGTCCTTCAAAATTATCTATTTCTTCTACTATAGTGCTTACATGATCATTAACTTCACCTAAAGTAAATTCTGTCACATTTTTGTTTAAAGGATTTCTCTCGAAATTAATTGGAAATTCGTATGTGCCATTTGAATTTTTGTTTGTGCTTGATTTTGTTTTTATAAGGATTACATCATTTACAGATAAATTTTTTGTAAACACAATCTGTAAAGTATTATTAACGTCTTTGGTGGTTGTAAAATCAATACCCATCTTTTGTATAGTATTATTTTTATAAACACGTAACCATAGATCTGTTAAAGTTGCACTTTCATCATAATGATCTATATTAAATTCAGTTTGTGTGCCATCATATACATACTGGCGTTCAACTTTTTGTGTGCTTAATGTATCAGCCTTTTTGTATCCTGTTACAAATTTAAAATTATCTATTGCGTTATATTTTTTTAGAAATGTTATATCTGATTTTATATCTACTAAACTATTTTCAGTTTGATAGGTAAAAGTTTGTCCTAGTAAATTGAAATCAAATAATATATCACCGCTGTTGGTAATATTTCTATATGATAATGGAAATCCTAGTTCGGTATCATTTGCACCTGTTCCTTGCTTATAAGAAAATAATTTATTACCAGAAAAATTACTTGCATCATAAACTGTTTTATCTCCATAACTTACGCCATCTTTATCAAAAAGATCGAATAGTGGACTAATATTTACATCTGTTTTATCTTGGCCGTTTTTCCATTGTGTGCCATCAAAATAAAACATTTTACCTTTATACACATCGCCTTGTCTTACTAACACTGTTTCATTAAGTACAGGATCTGTATCTGTTTCATCTATCAAAGCAATTTGTGTTACATTATTGAAAACAATAAATTTTACTTTAAATATTTTTCCGTACACACGCTCGTCGTTATCTCCTAAAAATAGTATTCTCATACCTTCTGAAAGATCAACATTATCTATATTATAACCTGTGGCGCCTTCAATTACAGATCTTACGTCAGAGGTAAAAATGTCTACTAGATCTACATCTAATTTGTTCTTTGTGCCAAAATTAAATAATTTTATACCTGCTTCGAATTCTATAATTGGCCTGCTTGCTCTGTTTGTTTGATTTACTTCAACAGGTTGATTGTTTATTGCGGCACTCTTTTCTATGACATCTCTATGAAACCATCGATTATATCTGCTCCATAGATTACCGTCTATAGCACTTCTATCTATAACCACATAATCGCGTGTCAAAGGGTAACCTATACTTTGACCAAATGGTAATCTATCAAAAGCACCATCGTCAAAAGGATTTGTTATATTTGCAGTAAAAGTTGTAGGAACATCCAAAGCATCTTCTTTAATTAATTTTATCTGATCTCCTACACCTTCTACATAATATTCACCTTCTGCATATGTACTTGGTGTGACATTACCAATAAAATAAATTTTCATTCCGTTTGATAGCTCAAACCCATTTCCGGTTTTATAAGTCTTTTTTCCAATAACTTCTGCATCAACATCTATTTTAGTTGCTTCTTCTATATTGTATACTTCAATAACTCCACTACTACCCGGATCGTTATCACTCATATAGTAAATTACATCTGGTGTACTTTGATCTAATTTTAATTCTATTATTCCTTTATCTGTTGCGTCTGAAGAATCTTGTATAATATTGAACGATGAATCTTCTACACGCTTGCTTCTAAATACTAAAGGCAACCCTGGCGCATCAACTTCAAATCTATATGTAATGCCTCTATATAATTTTAATGTAGGATTAGGAGTTTTTCCATCTGGTGAAAATATATAAGATTTATTATCTAAAGCATCTTGTGCTGTAACCGTATAGGTACTTACAACATCAATAGTTTGTCCTGCAACAGGCACACTTTGCGGGCCTGTTGGGAGCCAATAATATTCTCTAAAATTAACAAACTTATCCCAGTTTATATGCGGATCCCAAGCATAATATTCTTGGGCATTTAATTTATCATGATTAACATTTGTACCGTTAAAGTTTCCTATTTGATTTATATAATCATTATAATCTTTATAGTAAGTTACATTACCTAATGTATCTTTAATTAAACTTGCTGGTTCAAATTGATAATCTTCTCTTTGTTTAGACACATCACCGACGTAATTATCAGATGCATTAAATGCATTTGTAATTTTCCTACCATAGTAACCATTAACCTTTTCAGCTACGCCAGGTTGGATCATTTGATCAAATGTTGCACTTAAAAATTTTCTGTTAAATCTTGATCTAAAATATTTAGGTAAATGATTTAGACTAGAACGTTTTATAGGATTGTCTGCAGGAAGTGCAGGATCATTTTGATTGTCATCGTAAGACATTAGTAACTATATCCTCCGCCGCCGCCGGAGCTACCGCCTCCGCCGCTTGAACTGCTTGAACTGCTAGAACTACTGCTTGAACTGCTAGAACTACTTGAACTGCTAGAACTACTACTTGAACTGCTAGAACTACTACTTGAACTACTTGTTCTATATGATGATGTGGCAGTAGCAGAAGATGTTGTAGTTGTAGCTGAGCTAGTAATACCTGTATTTGTTGTAGTACTTTCGTTTATCACATTGCCTGATGCTTTAAGTCTACTTGCTGTAATTGCATCAATTATATCTATATCTGTAACCTGTGCACCACTTATAAATATTTCATCGCTTTCTGATTTTATTTCATATAAACTACCAAAAGATTGCGTGTCGTCTTGAGGTACAATTACAAATGTTGTTAAATCAGGTGAAAGTTGAGTCATTACATAAGCACTAAGTTCACTAAAGTAAAACGTTTCTCCAAATTCCCAATTTTCTAAACTAAAAAATTCATTGATTGCACTTATTACTCTAGATTTTACATCGTTATCATTTATGACTTTGTCTGGATTTTTAACTATTTTAAATTGTGCTTGCAAATCACTACTCGCTTTATCTCCAAATAATATTTTGTATTTTACAGGATGATAAATTATTTCATCACTAATACTCTTTACTTCATTTAATTTAGCACCAAAATTTTGAAACAGTGCATCACTGCTAGGTGGTAAAGGTTTTGTTTGCACCGATCCATCTAGCCATTGCCTAAAAGCAGTATCGAAACTTCTAGTAAGTATGTAAGTGTCTACAATATTACTTGCACTTGGATCTATTCTAGTGCTTGAATCTGCCGCATGTACGTAGTGAAATTTTAGGTCATCTCTTCCAACTTGTGCTTTATATTCGTCTGTTAAATTAAGTTTGCTTGTACTTTTATCAAGCACTTTAAACACTTGCTCGTCAACTAGATAAAAAACTTGTCCGTCATCATATGCACTTAATGCGCCAACTGCTGTCTCGTTTTGTTTTAATTGTATTTTTAAAAGATCGTTACTTACATAATTAAAATCTTCAACACCATCAGCAGATTTAATTTTACGTAAGAATACAAATTTTTGTAGAGGATTTGTAGTTTCATCTACTATTTCATCAAAAATCTGAGGATCATCTACAACGCCGTCATCGTCTGAATCAAAAAAGGACACTTGTATTTTTTTACTATTTACATATCCCTCTGCATCTCTAAATTCTTCTTTTATTTCCCAGTCAAAATCAACTGTAAAATTTTCTATACTATCTGGTTTTTTGTTTATACTCAAAACACTAATTTTGTCTTTAATTGTTTTGCCGGTTAAATTATTGTAAATTTTATCGCTAGAATCATAATAAAATTTTACTTCTTTATCACTTTCAAACACATATCTACTTCCGCGATATGTTATAGTATATTTTTCGCCATCAGTTTGGAAAAGTAACAACCAGCTTGCATCAAGTTTTTGTCCGCTGACATCACCTGTCTTGCCTATACTAAATGCTGTATTAAGTCTTAAATTTTCTTCTGTAATTAATTTCCATTCACCACTTGTTCTATCAAATCTTAATCCAAATGCATTATACGCTGATACTTGATCAATTATTTGTGTTTGTACTTCGTCTGTTATTTCGGATGCTATAAAAGGTCTTATTTCTACTAATTGTGCATCACTTGGGATAATGTCATTAAGTTGTACTGCACCTATACCATTATCATCAGTAGTTGTACCGTCTCCGTTTACTGATACAATTTTTGTCCATTTATATAAAACCGCATTAGGATGATCAGCTGTTCCAGGCATAAGACCATGACTGTTATCTGCCATGAAGTGTTTTCCTGCTGGCGGGATAAACTTAACAAGTGATCCAGGTTTGACAAACTGTAATGTAGAACTTGTAAATGTGCCTAGTTGTATTTTTACACCAGCTGTGCTTTCGAAAATTCCTGTGGTAGTATTAGTTTCATCTGTTTTTGCATTCCAAACAATATTAAGATCTGTAACATCAATTTTTGGAAAAGTATTTGTATAAAAATTCTTTATTAAAGTGCTTCTCAAAATAGGTTGTATTGTATTATTAATAGCACCACTTATATCAGTAGTAGTTGAAAATGTAAACATTGATTTAGAATTTAAAAAATCTTTGTACAATACTCCGTCTGTTGCAAATATATTCGTTTTACTATATTTGCCTGTAGCATCTAATAAATCAAAATATCTTGATATTCCGCTTGCTGTTCTATTAACACTTTTTGTTTTAACAATTTCTTGAGAAATAGTAAGAGGTACAATTTGATAATCTTCACCAGTAATCATTCTGTTTTGTGTATAGTAAGTTGCTGGTGCATTATTTTTAATACTTTCACTAGTTTCAGATATAGTAGCATTATCCACTGTGTATTGTAACGAATATATAAATGTAAGAGTTTCAGCACTACCTGTCTTAGAAATATAAGGCACTTTAATACTGATACCTTTCATTTCATCGGGTGTAATAACCATACGCTGATTTTTGCTACTTCTGTAATATGCTCTAAAAGTTCCTTTAGGTAGATTACCAAACACTCCGTCTGAAAACACAATGCTTATTCTATCTTCAACTCTTGTCAAAACACTGTAAAAGTTTCTTATGCTTTTACTTAAACTATTGTAGATAACATTATTTCCTTCGGTAGCCGCTACCTTTGACCATAATTCTGTTTCTTGTCCGTTGCTATCTAATTTGTACAACCATACGTCTGTATCATTTACATTTACAGCATCGATTGCGACTACTTGATTTGTAGTTGGATTTGTAATAGTAAATGGTCCTTGATCTAGAGCTCCTTGACGGAAGTGGCTAAAAAATCCAGTGTTTGTGCTTCCATTTCCTCTACCATCATTTCTGTACAACAATGCAAAGTTGTTCCCAGGAAATGGTGCTTCTTCCTCAATTACTCCATCCCCAATGTCAGTTGATACTATTTCAAATCTATTGTTGCCGCCATTTACTGCTTTGTTAAAACTAAACACAGGCACATCTTGATTGGTGCTGTTAAATCTATACTGTTCTGTAGGAACACCTGCCACAGTATCTTTTTTGAATGGTCTACCAAATGTGCCATTTACAGGAAGTGCCGCATTCATAACTAGTATAAACTGTTCATACCAATCAGGGTTGGACGGATCGTTCCAAAGTATAGCTTGGTTTTCTAAATTAGTGTTGTTGCTATCTATTACTTCTTCTGTAGTTGAAACACTTTCAACTTTAAGTAAACCGTTTGCCGCCTGATTACGCTTAGGATTGTACGATAGTAAACGTGCAAGACGTAATACACTTTCTCTACGCTCTGCAAGTTCAAGGAAATTTTCTCTAGCATTTAAGTCAGTACGGAAAGCAAGATTTTGACCTAAGTAAGCAATTAAATCAATTAGTGCAATGTATTCACTTGATTCTATATAGTCGTTAAAATCCTCAGGATAATTTTCTCTGAGGTAATTTATCATAGTTCGTCTTAGATTGTCAAAGTCATAACTTTGAAAATCTGCATTTCTGTAGCTCTGATAGACTCTCTTCCAATCTTCTGCTACAAGTAATCTATTTTGTCTATCTGTTGACGACATTTTTGCTTCCTTGTTCTATACAGTATTTATTATGATTAGAAAAGTACGTACTTTATTTTATCCTAAAAATCCTGCATTTTGATCAAATTGCAAGCGTAAATTTTCAGATATATTGTACGGTAAATATGTTAAGTCAACTTCGATTTGCAAGCCACTTTCATATTGGTCAATGCTTACGTTTGTGACTTGCACTCTTGGATCATAATTTACTATAGTTGTTACATTTTCAACTATTGCTTCTTTTAGTTGTTCTGTAAGAGGATCAAATAAAACGTCCCAAATAATCGTTCCGAATTCAGGATCACTTAATTTTTCTCCTTGACGAATATGAAAGTGGTTTAATATGTCTTGTTTTATTAATGCAAGATCATACAAAACTGTTTCATTGTTTTCTGGATTAACAGTTGATATACCTCTGTATGCACGACTAGATACACCATATTGTGTGCTAGTTCCTGTGCCTTTTACTTCTATTTGCTTATATAACTGTTTTTCTTTTGTACTCATATTATTATTTACCTTGCCCCTTTAACGTCTTGTTTGTTAGTGTTTACAGGAGGTAAAGGCTCCGCTTTAACATTTGTACCATCTGGCTCTAGTTCTAAACTTCCAAGCCTAGGAATCCCACCATTTACTAATTTGTACAAATATCCACTTCCTGTTTTTCTACGTTTTGGAGTTTCGTTAGTTTTGTTAGCATATCCTACTGCTTTTTCAAATTGTGTAGCAAGGCTACCTAAATCGGTGCTACTCCAGTTAATACTTTTTGATTGCAAATATGCAACAGCAATATCTGTTGCAATAACTGGATCGTTTGCAAGATCAGGATTTTGAACTATCTCAGGATGTCCTGATTTTTTACCGTATGTAGAATAATTGTCCTTAAATGTAATTTGTATCATTCCACGTCCTCGATATTTGTACCCTTCGTTACTTGCGTTACCTAATCTATTTCCGTATACAGTATTGCCTATAGTTGCAGGTTTACGTGCTATCCTGTCTGCAATACTCCTTACTTGTTGCCGGCTTACCATCTTTGTGCCTTTACCAGTAAGACCAAATTCTTTTTTGGCGGCTAATTTTAATCTATAACTAAAGACAGCTACTAAAGCATCGCTACTATAATTTAAATTTTCGCTTCTTGGTTCAAAATTACATTCGTGTCTAATTTGTGCCATTGCCATTGCGACTGCTTCAGCATTTCCTCCATCTTTAGCACTTTTAGTTTCATCTAATCCTATTTTCGTACAAAGTTGGTTAACAAAATATCTTTCCATCTTTTCAGGAGCTGCAGGTTTGTTTGGTTGTTTACCTATCTCTCCTTCTTGGCCAGGCACGATTCCATCGCTAGTAACCTCAACTGTTTTGCCATCTCTAACTTCTGTTTTTGCATTTACAACTGCACTTGTTTCATCATTTTTTTCTGCATTTTCTGTTTCAACTGGTGGTGTTGTATTTCTATTTACGTAACTTGGTGCTTCACTTGCGGCTGAGTTTGTAGCAGTAAAAATAGTTGGATCTAAGTGTTCGTGTCCTAACCATGGCTCGTGTTCGGGTAAACGTACAGGAAACAGTGCATCTTCTGCTTTTTTAGCTTTTGGCGAAACTTCTGCTCCTAATGCTTTTGCCGCAGGACTACTTGGATTAAGGTCGATAGTTTCGCCCGTAATTTTAGTTGCACCAGTTGTATTAATATCAAATGTTCCTTCTTGTGATATTCTAGTATTTGTTCCCGTCTTTATATCTAGTGTAGTTTTGGTTTCTATTTTTGTTGCTTCTTCTACTTTGATATCAAGCGATAATTCTGTTGTAAGTCTTCCGTTCTCAGTAACACTAATATTGAGATCTTTACCAGTGCTTATATTAGCATCATCACCTACTATCATATTAAGTTCTGCACCTACTTCAAAATTCATGTCTATTCCGGTTTTAATATCTGTCTCTTTACCACTAGTAATTTTAGTGTTGTCGCCGGCATTTAAATTAAAACTTTTTCCTGCATACATATTGATATCACGATCAGCAGAAATATTAAGATCTAATTCAGTATGTAAACTAATACTATCTCTACTATAGACATCAATTTTGCCCAAACTGGTAAGTTCTATCCAAGCTGTGCCTTTTGCATTACCTATGTAAATTAGGTCTTCTGAATTATGTAAAAGTATTTGATGTCCTGTGCGTGTACGGAGCCTAACAAGTTCGTTGTGAGGTACATCTGGAAAACCTTTTTTATCCTTATCTTCTTCAACACTAACATATTCTGCTTTTGTTTCGCTTGCATAACCTGTACGTAATATTGCAGGATCACCGTCGTCCATTACAAAGGTTGAACCGCCTAGTCTGTTGAAATAGCGTTGTGATCCTCCAGCTCTAGGATCACCATATGTTGCTCTTGGTGCACCATCTCTTCTATCTTCTGGTCCTGGAGAGCTCCAACCAAAAACCATACTAGGCACTTCACGTCTAGCACTTGAAGTGGTTGTACCTCTAATGCTGTCATCAAGTAACCCTTGTGTCATTAGATTAAATTCTGCATCTTCAGAATAAGGTTTTATAAATTTAGTAGGATTCTTTCCTGCACCTGATTCTAATTTTTTATTATATTCACCAACAGGATATGGTTTGGAAGCATCTTTATCGTTATAGAAACTACTTGCCATTCCTGGCAACATAAAATTCATGTATTCATCTTGCACACAACCAATCCAGTATCCTCTACTTCTATTTCCTTCAGCAAAAATAACAAGAACTTGTGTACCTATATCTGGTGGTATTGACCACATGCCATAACTTTTTTGTGTGTATTTGTATCCTTTATTTTTTGTAAGTCCTGCATAAGGGGTCACACCATAGAAAGGTGACATATATTTTACAGTTATTATTTCACCAGTGCCTTGAGTGCTATTACCACTGCTTACAATTTTAAGAAGTTCAACTTCTAATGTTCCCATATATTTTGCATCTAGATGGTTGATAACTTTTGCTAGATACGGTCCTGGGTCACGTAACTGTTTAGAGGTAGCGGTTCTACTTTGCTCCGACATTACAATGTACCTCTAATTCTATTAACTACTTTTTGCTCAGAAGGTTTTGCTTTGCTTCCTGTACTTGCGGCAGCATCTGCAGGTCCGTCAACACCAGCTGTGCTTGCACCTTGACCTCCTGATTTATTAGCCGCGGCTGCATCAGCAGGGCCATCTATACCAGATTTAGCATCATTAAGATTATTTTCTTCGCCTCCACTCTTCATAGATCCGTTACCTGAAGTAGAAGGTGACACTTTTGTATCCGTATCTTGATTAGGTCTTCTCATTAGTCTTAGATTTTGCGTAAACTGGCCGCCACTAAAAGTATTTTCTACAAACAACACCTGATATACTCCGCTAAATGCACCTACTGGTTCTGTACCTAATCCAGGAAAAGTCATCCACGTTTCTCCTGTATCAATAGGTGTTCTAAAATTTAAAGTAACATCAACTTCGCTCCGCTGATATTCAATAGTTCCGTCTTTTGTTAAATTTATAGTTGCAGGATCTTGTTCAGCGTTATAGTTGCCCATTCCGCTGTCTGCAATGTAATATGGATCTCCCATAATTGTTAAATCAACCATGACTAAATCTACATCACTATTTACGATAGCATCGTTGTATTGTCTAGCAACTTGGTTTTGCGTATGAGTTTGGCCTCCGCCTCCTCCGCTATCATTTTCAGGACCAGTTGTATCTATTGTAGGAGATGTTCCCGTGGTACTATTTGCTTCATTTCCTTCTGAAGATACCGTAGGTTGATCATCGTTGCCGGCGGCTGAATTATTTTGTCCTGACAGTTTACTGTCAGCATTAAGCTGGCCTTTGTCCGCACTAAGTCCCATAAAAAAAGCATAATTTATATCTATGTTAAAATCTAAAATATCTTTATTTGCACCGGTATAAATGTAATTGTATTCTTTACATGTTTCTTGTCTAACTTTATCAAGTCCTGGAGTGGCTGTATTTCTGTTTGCAGTTTTTGATACATGCACTTTGTATGGGATAACTTGATACACATAAACTTTTGGGTAGGTTCCTTTTACATTTACTGCTTCAGGTTCGTCAACAAGATATACATTAACTTCAATTCTAAACCAATCTACCATTCCGTTCGCATCTGGATTTTCTACATTTTCTGCAAGTTGACGACCATAGTCACTCAGTATAATAATTTCTTCAATTATGTCTTGTATTTTTGAACCTTGTTTAAATGTAAATTTTCTACCTTCATCGCTGATAGACAAACTTCCTCTGCTGAATACTCCTGGTTTGCCTTTTACTTCTGTGAATTTAGGTCTTCCAAATGGAACTTCTCCTCCGTCTAGAAAACTTTTAACCATTTTACTTTTGCCTATGTTATTAATGTTAATTTCATTTTCTGCGTTTTCTTTTATTTTTTCACCAAATTCACTTCTTTTAAGAACAAAGCCTTTTATGTTTTGTAGTTCTCTTTCTGCTATTTCCAGCATTTCATCATCTTCTATGTCACCAAATGCAAGTTTTATAGCTTTGTCTTTATTTGCTTCAGTAAATTCTCTAATTTGCTCGCCTGCTTGACTTAATTTTGATTTAGTAGTCGCACCTTGTTGATTGTCTACTGCTCCTAAAAGCACATCTGTAACACTTGATAGTTCTTGTGGAAACGCAATTACATATTGATCTCCTCTAGGCGTTTGTTTAGCTTCCTCGTTACGCACTTCTCTGTCGTTAAGCACTGTTGTTAAACTACCTGGACCACTTTGTAATAATTCACCTATTGTTGTTCCTGATAAACTTATATCTGTTTTTACTTTTTGCACTTGATCCGTTAATGCACTTTCGTGATAAGGTATTGCTTGCACTGCATAATTGCTTCCGCCTTCTGTAACTTTAAAAGATACGTCTACAAAGTTCAAAGGAAAAATACGTCTAGCTTTTGCTGGACGCATGTAATTGCCATTATCATCAAAACCTACAAATTCAACACTTAGAACATAAGGAGCTCCAATATAATTTTTATGTCCTGCTTGCTTAGCCGCCAAATTGAGTGTTTGTAAAAACATGCCCATACTGTAAGGTTCTTGAACTGTAAAATCTATACTTGTTGCATTGGTTTGTTTTGTATCTGCACCTGGTGCAATAAGTGTGTTTATTGTAACTTCATCAATAAAATATTCAACAGCGCCTGTAGTTTCAAAAGCAGTTCTTACTTTCGCTGGTCCAGCACCTCCACCTGACTTTAAAACTAAAACTTCAGGATCGTTATAACGATAAGTTAAATCTGGAAAATTTACTTCATATGCAGTCAAACAACCTAAAGTAAAAATATAGTTGTAACTAGCAAATTTTTCTAATTGATTAGGAAACGGAAGGCCGCCACCTAAATCGTTTAGAGAACTTTGTCCTCCACTACCACCTAGCAATCCTGAAAGATTACCTATGCCGGTAAGTCCTATTAGATCTAATCCACTAGGTAATTTTACTTTACCTGCTAGTTGTTGCACTGCTCCATTTACAGCCGCTTGTGCTTGGCTTTGTACTCCTGAGAGCGTTCCATTTATGTCTATGTTTCCTGGAGTTTTTAAATTAGGAATTTGAGATTGAATTTGGCTTACAGCATTGTCAATACTGAATCCACCTGCCTTCGCTCTGTTTAACAGATTCTGTGGTTTAAAATTTCCAATTGGCATTTATATTCCTAAAACTCTAAATAGCGATTCACCTTGAGGAATAAAAATTTCCACGCCAGGCTCCATATCGTATACAGGATCTTTTATAATATCCATATTCCTTTGTGCAAATACCCAATATAAATTTTTGTCACCATATAAATCATATGCAAGCAAATCAGGACGGTATGCATATTGCGGCTCTATCTCATATCTTACATCGTCAAAGTTTTCTGGCACAGGCCTAATAGTAAGAATATCTAAAAATTGATTATTTTTAAATTTTGTTTTAGCATATGCACTGCTATTTCCGTAAGTTGCCATTAGATAAATCCTCCGCCGGCACCTTTACCATTGTATGCGCCACCTACAAAACTAGCAAGACTAAATTGTTCTACTGCCGCTCTTGAATATATAGGTTGCAATGTAACTTGTATATTACTTTGTACAGGCACCCATGCATTTATAGGACTAGGAACTTGTATATAGTCTACTTCTGATCCTAGCTCAACACTAAACTGTGTGATTACACAAGGTACATTGTTAAACATAAAATCACCATAACCTTTTACTTTTACAATAGGCGGTGGCGCACCTTGTTGATCTGTTGCTCCGTATGCCATTTTTGTTGCACTACGTAAAAAATGCACAGCACCTACCCAATAGGCACCTTCTCTTGCATTTTCTATAAAGAAATCGCCTACAATACTAAACTGTTCAACTCTACTATTTTGGTATGCCATAAAAGGATAATTAGTATGTACGGGTTGTATTTGATTATAGCTTGCACTGTGGCTAATTAGTATCTGGGGAGTATAAGGAAAAATCAAACCATTTGTTTCGTAGAGTGGTTGTAGATAAGGTGAAGATTCAAAGTTATTACCGGAAGGTAAACTTATTCTTACACGCCAATCATATTCATCACCTACAAAGCCTACGTCTGTAAAAGGAGAAAAACGTTGTATTGGCATACCAAATCCTGGTAACCCTCTACTACGTAATGCTTTACCAAATAGACTACCGGCTGCTTTTAATGGATTTGCTTTAAAATCACTAAACGTTTTTGTCAAATTTTGCTTGATGTTGCCTGCACCTACAAGACTTTCAACACTACCTTGAATGTTTCTTGCTTGTGATTTTAAATTGGCGGCAACGCTCGGAAAATTAATTGGCATTTTTCGTACTCCTATGTAAGTATTTAGTTGACTTTTTAATGTGCGTATATTATAATATAACTATAAATTTGGAGAAATCATGGCAAGACGAGTAAACTATTTAAACAATAGAGACATACTAGCAGAAATACATAAATCAAAAAGTACATTTTGTAGCTTTGTAGGAGATGAAGATCATAGGTTTGATATCATACTTCCTACTATTGAAAAAATAAATGTTAGAACAATAGCTGAAGCAAAAAGAAATAAAGCAAAAAGATTAGCACTACATGCTTACGAATCTGCAAAAGCAGAAGGACGTAAAGTAAAACAAGCAGAGTTTGAAATTGATTATAGAAAGATTGATAAAACAGACGTAGTTTTTAGAATTATGACATTTGATCACATTCCCGAAGAGCCAGGCAGAAAAAAGAATCCCAAAACTGTAGCAGACACAAAAGTAAAACTAAACTTTCCTCCATTCCAACACTATAGATTTAACGAAAATGACGAATTAATTTGCGTAGGCAAATCACATTGGCAAGGCGGTATGGAAAATGGTTACTTTAACTTATCACAAGGAAAAGCAACAAATAAACTTGCTATGATGTGGATGAAACTTTGTGATAGATATGCAACACGCGGAAACGTGAGAGGATACACATATAACGATGAAATGAGAGGACAAGCAATACTACAACTAGCACAGATAGGATTACAGTTCGATGAATCAAAATCAAACAACCCTTTTGCTTATTACACCGCTGCTGTTACTAATAGTTTTGTACGTGTTATAAATTTAGAGAAGCGTAATCAAAATATTAGAGATGACATCCTTGAAATGAACGACATGAATCCTAGTTACACTAGACAACATGCAGGAGAATGGGAAGCGGCTGTAAAAAGAGAACAAGAGATGTCAAAAAAGTAGTTGACTTTATACACAAAGTATTGTAAAATAAAGAAAAATACGAGAGGACTCTAAATTGTTTAAAAAAGCGGCTGTCTTTACAGATATTCATTTCGGACTGAAAGGCAACTCAAAAGTACATAACGAAGACTGCGAACGTTTTATTGACTGGTATATTGCACAGGCAAAGCAAAACGGATGCGAAACAGGTATATTTTGTGGCGATTGGCACCATAATCGAAACAGTCTTAACCTAACTACAATGGATGTTACTATCCGTTGTATGGAGAAAGTCGGTAAAGCATTTGATAATTTTTACTTTTTCGACGGCAATCATGACTTATATTACAAAGATAGGCGTGATGTAAATTCTACTGCATTTAGTAAGTATATTCCAGGAATAACGTTTATTGATGAAATTACAACTATCGAAGATGTAACACTTGTTCCGTGGTTAGTCGGTGACGAATGGAAAAAGATTCCAAAAATTAAAAGTAAGTATATGTTTGGTCATTTTGAACTTCCTAGTTTTTATATGAATGCAATGGTGCAAATGCCAGACACAGGTGAACTACAAGCATCTCATTTTGAACATCAAGAATATGTTTTTTCAGGTCATTTTCATAAACGCCAAAAACAAGGAAAAGTACATTATATTGGAAATGCATTACCACATAACTATGCAGATGCTTGGGACGACAATCGTGGTATGATGATTTTAGATAGAGAAAACAATTCTGAGCCGGTGTATATTAATTGGCCTGATTGTCCTAAGTATCGTACAACAACTTTAAGTAAACTACTTGACCCAGATTCGGACATAATTAAACCGAATATGTATTTGCGTGTAACACTTGACTTGCCTATTAGTTATGAAGAAGCACAGTTTATCAAAGAAACATACATTAACAATCATCAATGTAGAGAAATAACACTTATTCCGCAAAAACAAATTGAAGAAATTTCAACTGAACTAGACATAAGCAAATTTGAATCAGTTGACGAAATTGTAAGTAAAGAAATATCCGCAATTGACAGCGATAATTTTAATAAGAAAATGCTATTGGACATCTATAACGAACTATGATAAAAGTAAAAGATTTAACAGTAAAAAACTTTATGAGTGTTGGTAATCAAACGCAGGCTGTTGATTTCAACAAAGAGCAAC
>MDSZ01163896.1_pt1 | contig 27480 bp, 25 predicted proteins | sample 811201 | NCBI WGS metagenome assembly MDSZ01 (sample SAMN05326647, study PRJNA326480) | marine metagenome | isolation source: seawater | place: Indian Ocean: North | collected 2010 | reverse complement strand
GGAATTTCTTTTTGATCAATGAAAAACAGAACTTGATAATCTAGAAATGCTTTGTGGATGATATTAAATTCTTCTTTAGAAATATCATTAGATATTTCAATCCCTGAGACTATGGCTCCAATGGAAGGTGAGTATGGCTTAATTGTGATATTGGAATTTTTCATAGCATTTACCATGTCTTTATAATCGAATTTAATAAGAGTATATAAATATTTTGGATGATTAAAAGTTTATAAATAAGCAAAATCATCTTTTTAGATAATTAATTTATAATTTAAATAGATCTTTATAAATTGATTTATTAGATTTGGTTAATAATTATAGAACTTTATTTTTTTAATTTTGATTATTCATAGCAGGATATAAAAGTTGTCAGAAATTAATATTAAAACTGAATTTAATGAAGCAGTTAAATCGCCAAAAAGAATTTTGGCAATGTTTTTGATGATATTTATAGCTGTTACTGTTAGCCTTGGTCCCTTGCTCTTAAGGAGCATGGAAGGTGCAGATGTTTGGCAAATTTTATTTTATAGATCAATTTCTTGGTTGGCTGCATTAGTTGTAATATTTTTATTTAAGTATCGTCATAAAGTTTTCAGTAATATCTATGCGATTGGTAAATGGGGAATAATTGCTGGTTTGTTAATAGCTAGTGCACAAGTGACTTTTATACAAGCTTTAAGCCATATTACTGTTGCAAATACAACTTTTGTTTTAAGTTCAGGCCCCTTTTTGACTGCGTTAATTGCTTTTTTATTTCTTAAAGAAAAGATAAAAACCTTTACTGCTTTAATGATGTTAGTGGCAGCATTTGGCATCTTTATAATGGTATACCAAGGCGTAAGTTCTGGAAATGGCTATGGAAACTTCATGGCAATATTAACTTTATTAGGTTTTGCAAGTTTCCCTGTAATTCTTCGTAAATTTAGACACATTGACATGTTGCCAACAATGTTGGTGCCGGCGATAATTATTGGTCTGGTTGGTATATATGTTAAAGGGTTTGACTTAACTATTTCAAACAATGATATGATCCTATGTTTTGTTTGGGGAGGGGTTATTAATGGTTTTGCTCATACTTTATTTGTATCGGTTTCTAGGAAATTACTTGCAGCTGAAATCACATTATTTATGATGCTAGAGTTTATTTTAGGCCCTATTTGGGTTTGGGGTTTTGTTGGTGAAATTCCCACTAACGAAACTTTATTGGGTGGACTATTAGTTATTAGTGCTCTTTTTATGATAGTTTTATTAGAGTTATTTAATAATAAAGAGAGCCATAAATCCTACTCACTTGAAACCGATCAATCCCAAAAAAGGTTTTTAAGTAAGGAGGAGATAGACATGGCTGTTAACACAATCAATGAAAGCAACAGGTCTTCCAACGAATTTGTTAAAACTAAAGATGAAATTGAAAGGCTAATTAGGAAAGACATTAAGTCTTGGGTCGAAAATCAAGTGTCTAAAAATTTTAAAAGTTCTTTGGATGAATATTTTAAGCAAAACAATAGGAAATAAATTTTAAGTCACTCTAATGGATAAATTAATCTTTAAAAAATCATTCACTCAGCAAGAACCCATTCCAGAGGATGGTATATCCAATGCAATTAAAGTAATGAGTACTGGCCGCCTACATAGGTATAATGTTGTTAAGGGGGAGTTGTCTGAAACTTCTCTTCTAGAAGAAGAATATGCTAAGTGGCAAGGAAGTAAGTATTGTATTGCCTGTACTTCTGGAGGGTTTGCTATACAGCTGGCATTAAGGTCAATTGGGATTAAGTCAGGAACAAAAGTTTTAGCAAACGCATTTACCCTAGCTCCTGTTCCAGGGGCGATTCAAAACGTCGGTGCAATACCTATTTTTGTAGAGACTGATGAAAATTACCATATAGACCTCAACGATTTAAAGTTAAAGGCGAAGAGTAGCAATGCAAAATATTTACTTTTATCTCATATGAGAGGGCATATAGTAAACATGGAAGAATTAATGGGAATTTGTAATCATTATAATATCCATGTAGTTGAAGATTGTGCCCATACGATGGGAGCAAAATGGGGTCAGGTGAGGTCAGGTAATTTTGGTAAAGTGGCAGCATTTTCATCGCAAACCTATAAACATATTAATTCTGGGGAAGGAGGGTTTTTAATTACAAATGACGATGAAATAGCTGCTAAGGCTGTAATTTATTCAGGATCATATATGTTATTTGATCGTCATATATCTATTCCTAAAAAGGCAATCTTTGAAAAAATTAAACTTCATGTTCCTAATTATTCAGGAAGACTAGATAATCTTAGAGCAGCAATTTTAAGATCTCAGATAGCATTGATTGAAAAGAATGTAATTAGATGGAATAATTTATATAATTTTCTTTATGAAAAACTATTATTAAATAAAGGCCTATCAATACCTTTAAGATCATCAAGAGAATTTTTTGTAGGTTCCTCAATTCAATTTAGAATTAATATTAATAATAAGGAAATACCCCATTTTTTATCGTCTTGTATGAAAAGAGGTGTAGAGCTTAAATGGTTTGGTGATGAGAAGCCTCTTGGATATACTAGCCGTTATGATAGTTGGAAATATTTTAAAGATATTAAAAAACTCCCTAAAACACTTAAAATACTTAAAAACACATTAGATATGAGAATACCCCTAACTTTTAATCAAAATGATTGTCGCATTATAGTTGAAATCATCTCTGACGAATTAAAAAACTACAAAATTAAAAATAATTAATTAATTCTAATGCTTTCTGACATTCTGATAATAGTTTCTTTAGGGGCATCATTTTCTTTAATTAATTGAATCAATTCGTTGTTAAGACGATCGATAATTTTTTTATCTGAAATAGGCGACGTTTGACCCGGATCGTTTTTAATATCATATACAGTATTTACTGTATCTTCCATTTTTTCGGGGAAATGGAAGGAGTGAGTTTTAGTGCCAGCTTTAGATTTATGTGCCACCCTCAAAACGGGAAGTCCCTTAGTAAAGTCAAAGGGGCCAGCCAAACTTGCACTTTTCAACTCATCAACGGTAAATAATTTAGTCATGTGAGTAGGCATTAAAGTATACTGGTATAAGTCTTGATTAAGCATGTCTTTAGGGTAGCAAAAATAAGTGTACTTCCCATCAGTTATGTTTATGCCTCCCCCCCAATAACCAAACATACTTGCAGTTCTTGAAGAATGATCTGTCTGCAAAATAGGTACTAGTGAATTGCCCTGAACTTCTGGGGGTATCGGAGCTCCATATAGTTCCAAAAAGGTTGGCATTAAGTCAATGGTTTGAGTTAAACTTTTTCGATGTTCACCGCCTTTTTTTGAAAAATGAGGGTGATAAAAAAACAAAGGTATATGAGAAATTTCTTCATAAAGGGGCATACGGTTTTTAGCCCACCAATCATGTTCCCCTAAAAGAAATCCATGATCAGTCCCTACAATTAAAGCTGTGTCTTTCCACATATTGTGTTTATCAAAATAATCTAACATTTGACCTAAAAGTTCGTCACAAAAACAAAGTAAAGCCATATAATTGGATCTTATTTCTTCTATTTCGTCTTGACTTTCTGTAACTCTATCGTAACGAGGCCAATCTAGAATCGGGCCTTTGTAGCTTGTTTGAAATTTTTCTTTTATTCTTTTAGGCGCAAAAAAAGGTTCATGAGGATCAAATGTTTCAATTTGTAAAAACCAATTATTTGCATTTCTATTTTGATCGAGGAAGTTGATACCTTCTTTAAAACATTGAACCGAAGGAAAATCCTTTTCTTCCCTAATGAATTCTCGGTTAATCATATAATTGTATGGATTTTGCATTGAGTTTAAATCGTTTTGGCTAGGATGATATTTTTCTCTGATTCTATCAATAGGAGATTCTAGCATAACTTTCCAAGGATCAGATTCTTGTCCTCTTATAAACTCATGAGAATTATAACGTGTATGATAGGTTGCTCCCCCATCCTCCCAGTAATGATAATGATCAGAGACTAAATGAGAATGAACATCCTTAGTTTTTAAAATCTCTGGAAACGAATTGTCAAAAGGTTCCATAGGTCCCCAAGACCTATGCAGAAAAGAATGTCTTCCAGTTTGCATATCTCTTCTTGCCGGCATGCAAGGCATCGAACCAATATAATGAGTGTCAAAGGTAATACATTTTTCTTCCAGCCTTTTAAAATTGGGCGTTTTTAAAGATGTGCCACCATAAGGTTCAAGCATAAGTCTATTCACTGAATCAAATAATATAAATACTGTTTTCATAACAAATCTCTATGTAATTTATATTTATTGTTAATGTTTAATTAAATATGTTTCAATAGATTTTAAATCGGGCTCGATTCCTAATCCAGGTGAATCAGAAAGATAAGCCATGCCAGGAAATTTTGAAAACATTTCACCGACTAAATTATTTCGCAAAGGATTAATGTTAATATCTACTTCAAGAATCCCATTTCCACGAGAAGCTGAAAGAGCATGAGCTGAAGCTAGTAAACCTATACCTCCTCCTAAAAAATGAGGGCAATAGGAAATATTTGATTTTTCAATGAATCTCGATAAATTATTCACCCCGGAAAAGCCACCCCATTTAGCTAAATCTGGCTGAAGTATGGAAAAAACTTTGCCATCAATAAAATTTTTGAATTCTTTATAATTCGTAAAATTTTCTCCTGCAGCCAATGGTATATTAATTCTTTTTTTAACCTCTTGCCAATTTTCAAGATCACTATTTGCAGCTATTACTTCTTCAGCCCAGGTTAAGTTAAATTTTTCAAATTGATTACAATTTTCAATTGCTGATTTTTTATTCCATCCTTGATTGGCATCGATCATTAGTGAATGATTTAGACTAATACATTTTCTTATAATCTCTAGATTTCTTATGTCTGTTTCCATTCCAAACCCAACCTTCAATTTAAAAGCTTTGAAAGAATTTTTCAAAGCAAATTTAATTTGCTCTTCTGTGTTTGAAGGGTTTATTCCGCTTGCATAAATTGGTAATAATTTTTTCTCTCCACCAAACTTTTTCCAAAGGGGAATTTGTTCTTTCTTTGCAATTAGGTCATGTATGGCGATATCTAATCCTGCAATACATTGAGAAATTGGTCCTGATTCTCCTGATTGAATTGCTAATATTGATGTTTTAGTATTGAGATGATTGAAAGTTTTTTCTGCATTGATAATTTCCATATTTATAATAATTGGTTTAAAGACATTATCAATCATTTTGGCTCGGTATTCAGCAGCTATTTGAGGAAAATTACACCATATTTCACCCCATCCTACTTCATCATCTTCGTCGGTTATTTTAACAAGAACCATAGGCCTACTATACATTTGTCCAAAAGAAGTTGTGACGGGATTCTCTAAGGGATATCTGTAAACAAAGCTTTCTAAATTACGAATTTTTATCAAATTACTGACCTTTTAAAAAATATAATTAAATATAAGTTAAGTTATTAATTAATAAAAATAGTTTAAATCAAATAAATTTTCCTTGTGTTTTTTTATATAATAAAATTCAATTACAAAAATTATAATATTTGGTGAAAAAAATGAGTAATTTTCAGTGGCAAGACCCATTTTTACTTGAAGATCAACTTTCTAGTGAAGAAAAAATGATAAGAGATACTGCCCAAAAATTTTCCCAGGATAGGCTTCATCCTCGTATTGTAGATGCTTGGCGAGAGGAAATCATTGATAAAGAAATATTTATTGAAATGGGTAATTTAGGACTTCTTGGATCAACAATTCCTGAAGAGTTTGGGGGTATAGGGTCAAATTATGTTTCATATGGCTTAATTGCAAGAGAAATTGAAAGGATTGATTCAAGCTATAGGTCAATGATGTCTGTTCAATCTAGTTTAGTAATGTATCCAATTTTTGCTTTTGGGAGTGAAACTCAGAAAATCAAATATCTCCCTAAATTGGCTAAAGGAGAATTAATTGGTTGTTTTGGTTTAACCGAATCTGAGGCAGGCTCAGACCCAGGGTCAATGAATACTACAGCAGAAAAAGTTAAAGATGGTTATATACTTAATGGATCTAAAATGTGGATTTCAAACAGCCCAATAGCTGATGTTTTTATCATTTGGGCAAAGTCAAAGGAACATGATAATAAAATAAAAGGGTTTATTTTAGAAAAAAATTTTAAAGGCCTTTCTGCGCCAGTAATATCAGGTAAAATGAGTTTGAGGGCATCTGTGACTGGAGAAATTATCTTGAAAGATGTCTTTGTTCCTGATGATCAAATACTTCAAGGTGCAATTGGTTTAAAAGGTCCATTTGAATGTTTGAATAGAGCTAGATATGGCATTAGTTGGGGGGTTTTAGGTGCTGCAGAATTTTGTTTGGATGCTAGTTTAAGTTATGGTCTCAATAGAAAACAATTTGGCAAACCACTAGCAAAAACTCAGTTATGGCAAAAAAAATTAATTGAGATGCAGTCAGATATTTCTATTTCTCTTCAAGCTTGTTTGAGAGTTGGTAGAATTTTTGATCAAGGTAAAATTGAGCCTGAAATGATATCCATAATAAAAAGAAATAACTGTGAGAAGGCCCTAAATATTGCACGAGTGTCAAGAGACTTGCATGGTGGGAATGGTATAATGGAAGATTATCATATTATGCGACATATGTGTAACTTAGAAACAGTAAACACTTATGAAGGAACAAGTGATGTTCACGCTCTTATTCTAGGAAGAGCTATCACTGGCCACCAAGGTTTCTTCTAAATGACATTTCCATTAAAAGGAATAAAGGTATTGGAATTAGCAAGAGTCTTGGCAGGTCCATGGGCAGGACAAGTTTTAGCTGATTTAGGGGCAGAGGTAATTAAAGTTGAAAGCCCTGAAGGGGATGAAACTAGAGGTTGGGGTCCCCCTTTTGTCGAAGGCATAGAAGGCTCAAGTCTTGACTCAGCATATTTTCATTCATGTAATCGTGGAAAAAAATCTATTGTTATTGATTTCAAATCAAAAGAACAACTTGAAATAATTTATAAATTAGCTAAGCAAACAGACATAGTAATTGAAAATTTTAAAGTTGATGGCTTAAAAAAGTATAATCTTGATTATCAGTCACTTTCCAAATTAAACTCTAAAATAATTTATTGTTCTATAACTGGCTTTGGTCAAGATGGGCCATACGCAAAAAAACCTGGGTATGATTTTATTATTCAAGCTTTATCGGGAATAATGGATTTGACAGGTGAAAAAGATAAAGAGCCACAAAAAATGGGTGTTGCTTTTTCAGATATTTTTACGGGTTTGTATTCTGTTATTGCCATTCAATCAGCTTTAAAAGTCAGGGAGGAAACAGGTAAAGGTCAACACTTGGATATGTCACTAATGGACAGCATGACAGCTGTTCTCGCAAATCAAGCTTTAAATTATTTTGTGTCTGGTCATGCTCCTTCACGCCTTGGTAATAAACATCCTAACATCGTTCCATATCAAACGTTTCCGACAAAAGATGGCTTTTTGGTGATCGCTGTTGGAAATAATCAACAATTTGAAAGGCTGTGTAAGGCACTTGATATTAATCAGTCATCTTTTTTAGAAAAATTTAATTCTAACCAAAAAAGAGTGGCCCAAAGAGAAAAAGTAGTAAAAGTTATTTCAGACAAAACAAAATCTTTCTCAAAACAATCTTTAAAATCAATTTTAGAAGAACATTCTGTACCTGTTGGAGTGGTTAATAAATTAAATGAAGTTTTTCAAGACCCTCAAGTTATAAAAAGAAAACTTAAAATTGAAACTCCAAGTCCGGATGCAAAAAAAGGTTTTACACCAGGTCTAAGAACCCCAATTTTATTTTCGAATTCTAAACTTGACCTTTCTAAGGGTGTTCCCAGATTAGGGGAGCATACTAAAGAAATAATTGAAAGTTTGAAGTAATCAAAAATATTTTGGCTAATTATTTTCGTTGTGAAATTGGAATATATTTTCTTGGTTTTGGGCCATTGTATAAAGTTAATGGTCTTATTAGAATGTTGTTTCTTAATTGCTCTATACACTGGATTATCCATCCAGGAACTCTTCCAATTGCAAAAATAGGCACAAATAAATCTGGAGGTATATTATGGAGCTTATATAAAGCACCAGAATAAAAATCCACATTGACATTTAATCCATGTCTCGAAAAGGGTTTCATTTCTTTAACCAATGCTTCGAGAATGTTAAACCATTTTGGTTCGCCCATTTCTATTGAAACTTTTTTCACACCTTCTTTCATATGTTTAGCTCTAGGGTCTTCTACTTTATAAACTCTATGACCAAAACCGGTTATAGGTTCCCTTTTTTTTCTTTTCTCTAGGATATATGTTTTAACATTTTCAGGCGTGCCAATATCTTGTAACATTTTCATAACATCTTCTGCTGCTCCTCCATGAGCAGGACCTGCTAATGTCGAGATGGCAGTAACAAACGCTGCATGAAGATTTGCATTAGTTCCTATAGTAGTTCGAGCTGCAAATGAAGAGGCATTTGATCCATGTTCAGCATGCAGTATAAAGTCAATATCTGCTAATTTTGAAGCTTCTTGAGATGGTTTTTCCCCTTTCAACATCCACAGCCAATTAGAAGCATGTGTAAAATCAGGATTTGGATCAACAGGTTTGTTCCCATTTCTAATTGAATTATGACTGGCAATAATAGTTGGAATTTGACTGGTTAATTTGAGACCATTTTCAATAAATGCACTTTCAGAAAAGCTTTGAGAGCTTTGATCTAAAGAAGCTAATGCAGAAACTGAAGTTCTCAACACATCCATAGGATGACCATCTTTTAAATTTTCAATTATTTTATGAACTTCTTTAGGGATAGTTCGGTGTTTTTTTAATTTATTTTGAAATTCAATTAAATCGTTTTGGTTGGGCAATTCACCAAAAATAAGCATATAGGCAACTTCTTCAAAGGTAGAGTACTTAGCTAAATCATCTATTGAATAACCTCGGTAATATAACTCGCCTTTTGTGCCATCAATTGAGGATATACTTGATCTCTCAAAATAGACACCTCTTAATCCGCGGTTTATTTTAATTTCATCATCCATTATAATACCATGAAAAAAACAAGAAATAGATACATGTCAGTATTAAATAGAGCTTTTGAAAGTGCAAGAAAGAAAAACTATAAAGTAGTTTTCCCAGAAAATAATGACCAAAGAATGATTGATGCAGCAAAATTCTTAGAGAAAGAAAACTTAGCTAAAATTATTTGGTTGGATAATCTGAAACCAACAAAAGCTCATGAGAATGTTATTTTGAAAACACGTCCCAAAACGCCAAGACGGATTGTTCAGCGACTATTACAAAAACCGTTATTTTTCGCAGCTGCAATGGTTCAAAAAGGTGATGTTGACACAATGATTGCCGGTATTGAAAATCCTACAAGAAGAGTTATCGAAGCCGCTTCAATGTCTTTAAGTGAAGGAATATCTGAAAAACAATATTCTAGTTTTTTCCTAATGTTATGTCCTGATGGTCGTGAATTAATTTTTTCTGATTGTGCAGTTAATGTCATAATAGACGCTCAAACGCTCACAAGCATTGCTTTGAATGCAGCAACAATAGCAAAAAAGCTTTTTGGAAAAGCAGAAATTGCCATGTTATCTTTTTCAACAGGTACTTCAGGAGAAGGAGAAACAGTTTCTATGGTAAGAGAAGCTACAGAAAATGTTTTTAAAGAGGGTTTTGATGTGTTTGGCCCAATTCAAGCAGACGCTGCTTTGTCGAAAAGTATTTCAGAAAAAAAAGGATTAGATAAAGGAGGGAATGCCAATGTTTTAATTTTCCCTTCATTGGATGCGGGCAATATTTCATATAAATTATGTCAGGAATTAGCTGACGTTCAGTCAATAGGACCATTCTTACAGGGCTTTTCAAAACCTATTTGTGATCTTTCTAGAGGTGCTTCAACTGAAGATATAATCGCAGCAACAGTAATAAGTTTAATGATGATTTGACATTTATCTTAGTTGTTGCTTTGACATGTCGGAAGCATTTATTCCAGCGACTTCAACTGGAGCTTTCATAGCATCCCTTCGGAAAGGTTCTCCTAATTCCTGATTCAAAACTACTTCAATGAAAGTAGTCTGCCCATTCATTTGGTCAATTATTGCTTTATCAAGACTTTCTGATAGTTGAGTCATTGTTCTTACTTGAATTCCTTTAAGGCCACAAGCATTAGCAATGGAAGCAAATGATACGTCTGGATTGAGTTCTGTTCCAACAAAATTATCTTCATACCAAAGTGTTGTATTTCTTTTTTCTGCGCCCCATTGGTAGTTTCTAAAAATAATCATTGTTATAGCGGGCCATTCTCCTCTCCCACAGGCTGTCATTTCATTCATTGAAATTCCAAAGGCACCATCTCCTGCAAAGCCAATGACAGGTGTGTTTGGGCATCCAATTTTTGCCCCAATAATTGCTGGAAAACCATACCCACATGGCCCAAAAAGTCCTGGCGCAAGGTACTTTCTTCCTGATTCAAAAGTAGGATAAGCATTTCCAATTGCACAATTATTTCCTATATCAGAAGAAATTATTGCATCTTTAGGCAAAACAGATTGAATAGCTCTCCATGCCATTCTTGGAGACATGTGGTCTGGTTCTCTTTTCCTCGCTCTTTCATTCCATGATGTTCCTGGATCATCATCTTCATGATCCATGGAAGATAAGGTTTGGAGCCATGATGATTTTGTTTTGGCAATAATTGCCTTTCTTTCGGATCGGTTTTTATTTCCTGCACTATCAGATAAACTTTCAAGCAATTGAAGAGTTACAAGTTTTGCATCACCCTGAATAGCAATAGATACATCTTTAGTAAGTCCTATTCTGTCTGAATTTATATCAACTTGGATTATTTTTGCATTTTTGGGCCAATAATCTATACCGTATCCAGGTAAAGTAGAGAAAGGATTAAGTCTGGTTCCTAGAGCTAACACTACATCTGCTTGAGCAATTAACTCCATTCCAGCTTTAGATCCATTATAGCCTAGTGGGCCTGCGTATAAAGGGTGAGATCCAGGGAAACTATCGTTATGTTGATATCCTGAGCAGACTGGAGCATCTAGACGTTCTGCCAAAGATATAGTGTCATTGATAGCATCAGATAAAACAACTCCAGCACCATTAAGAATTACGGGGAAAGTAGCTGAGGAAAGAAGCTTTGAGGCTTCTTTGATTGCTTCTTTCCCTCCTCGAGGTTTTTCTAAACGCACTATCTTTGGAAGCTCAATGTCAATAACTTGTGTCCAATGATCACGTGGAATATTTATTTGGGTAGGGGCACTAGCCCTAAAAGCATTTTCTATAACTCGATTTAAAACTTCTGCAATTCTTGAAGGATCTCTGACTTCTTCTTGGTAAGCAACCATATCTTTAAATAAAGCCATTTGTTCAACTTCTTGAAATCCGCCTTGACCAATAGTTTTATTTGCAGCTTGTGGGGTTACTAATAGAAGGGGTGTATGGTTCCAAAAAGCAGTTTTTACCGGTGTAACAAAATTAGTAATTCCTGGCCCATTTTGTGCAACCATCATGGACATTTCACCTGTGGATCTGGTAAATCCATCAGCCATCATTCCCGCATTGCATTCATGTGCACAATCCCAAAATTTAATACCTGCAACTGGAAAAAGATCTGAGATTGGCATCATTGCTGAACCAATTATTCCAAAAGCATGCTTAATACCATGTTTCTGTAAAACTTTAACAAAAGCTTCTTCAGTTGTCATTTTAGTCATTTTTTTTCTCCACATTCATTTAATATCGATATGACATTTTCATATATAGTATATTATAAACTCTATAAATTAATTTTTATTTAGAATTTAATTTGATGTTAAAAATTATCAATAATAATTTTATAAAATAAAAACACTCATTTGTTGAAGTATTTATAGAAATTTATGAACAAAGCAAATCAAAACAAAAATATCCTAGTTGATTTATCAAAAAGTTCAAATATGACCGTTGATAAAATTATAAATTTCTATGAATCTCAGAGAAAAATAATGCCTAAAATTGTAACCCCAGGGCTCATGCAAAGAGCATCTAATTTATTGGAAATTTCAAAAAATTTTGATGTCTTTATTTTTGATTCTTTTGGTGTTTTAAATACTGGTAATAAAGTTAATCCAAATGTGATATCAATACTTCAAAAACTTAATTTTCAAGGAAAATTAATATTTGCTTTGACGAATGGAGCCACTTATCCGACTAAAATTAAGTTTAAAACTTTTAAACAATGGGGTATGCCTTTTAAACAAGAACACGTCATTTCAAGTAGAGACTGTTTAAAAAAAGAAATATCTAACATGAAAGAAAAGTTTTGGGGTGTCATAGGTGCCCCAATGTCAGATGTTAATGAACTGGGAGTTAGAGGATTAATTATAAACAATGATTTAACAAATATTGATGAGTGTAATGGCCTGATTTTTCTTGGCTCAGATAATTGGAACAAAAGAAATCAAAAACGTCTTTATAATTATTTGCTTCATAGACCTTTGCCAATATATATCGCAAATCCAGACATCATAGCACCCACCCAATCTGGATTTTTGCTACAGCCTGGCTATTGGGGATGGTTGTTAAGAGAAATCAAGGGTGTTGAAATAAAATTTTTTGGGAAACCATATAGAGACGTTTACGATTTATTAATTAAGAAAATAAATAGTCAATTGAATACAAAAATTGATTATAAAAGAATTGCGATGGTTGGTGATAGTTTGCATACTGATATTTTGGGAGGATCTATGGCTAAATTTTCAACAATACTTGTGACAGACTATGGTTTTTTTGCAAATGGTGGCTACATGAAAGCAATTAAAAAAACAAAAATTCAACCAGATTGGATAATACCTATATTATGATTGAATTTAAATTTGAAGGTTAATTGAGTAACTAGATGAAAACTATGGAAAGAAATAAAAACATTTCTGGTTCTATAATTATTACAGGTGGTGGAAAAAGATTAGGTAGTATGATTGCTGAAATGTTTGCCAGCCAGGGATGGCAAATTTTCCTACATTATAATAATTCAGAAAATGAAGCTCAAAACTTGAAAAAGAAGATTTTAAGAGAGGGTGGAAAAGTTGAGTTAATTAAAAAAGAGCTCCATGATAATAATTCTGTTAAAGAGATCATAGATTTTGCAATGCAAAAATCATTTCAAGATAAAAATAATTTGGACTATTTTGTATTAATAAATAATGCTTCAGCCTTTTTATATGATACAGGCCTCGAATTATCAGAAGAAAAATTAAAAACTCATTTGAAAGCAAATTTTATAATACCAACTTTATTAATTAAAGAATTTGCTGTCCAATCAGAAAATACCTTAAATTCTTCGGTTGTTAATATATTAGATTCTAAACTATTTGGATTAAACCCAGACCACTATAGTTACACTTTATCAAAATATGCATTACTTGGACTAACCAAAATAGCAGCGCTTTCTTATGCACCAAAAATAAGGGTAAATGCAGTAGCACCAGGTATTACTCTACCTAACCCAGAACAAAGTCTTGCAGAATTTAATAGAGTTCATAAACTTAATCCATTAAGACAAGGTTCAACGCCAGAAGAAATTTTTAAAGCAATAAATTTACTCATTACATCAAAAAGTATTACTGGTGAAACCATTGTAATTGATGGCGGATCTCACCTTCAACCTCAAAGTCGTGATGCAAAGTTTCTGTAGGTTAAAATGAAAAATTCAAAAATCTTCATTATAAAAATTCATATTAATAATTTAGAAGTTTTATGTAGTATTGGTGTCCATGAAAATGAACATATTAAACCACAAAGGGTCATTATTGATGTTGAAGTTAATTTAGTTTTTGATTGCTTCCCAAAAAATGACAGAATTGAAGAAACACTTAATTATGATTTAATTTATTCAGGAATTAAAAAAATAGTTAAGAGCAAGCATTTTAATCTTTTAGAAACTTTGGCTGGCTCAATTTATAATTTTCTATCCACATTTAAATTAATTGATAGTAAATGTATCCGTGTATCCAAACCAGATATTTATTCTGATTGCGAAGACGTAACGTATGAAATCAGTGATTTTAAAAAATAAATTTTAATTTAGAAAATTATTTTAGTGTTTTTATCTTTTTTTTCATTTTGATTATTTCATGTTCCAACTCTTGAAATGAATTTTTTGAAAATGATTTTTTAAGTTTTGAATATTTATTTTTTTCAAATTTCTTAATACTCAAATCTAAAAATCCACCTAACTTTTTGAAAGATTTTTTAGTTGACAATTTTATTAATTTTTTTAAAAATTTTGCTGAAAATATTTCCCCCTCTTTTTCATTAATATCATTCAATACTTGCATTAAAGTTATTTTTGTCAGATCAACACCAGATGAATAATCTACAACTTTAATGTCGGACCCATTGCAAATAATCTCTTTAAGTTCTTTTTGAGTAATATATTTACTTTCCGAAGAATTGTATAATCTTCGATTTGAATATTTTTTGATCAAAATGAACTTTTTAAATTTAGTTTCTTTATCTTGATTGATAATTCATTCCATAGTTAATTTTGATATTTTTACTTAGTTAACAGAAAAATTTGTGCAATGCAATAATTTTAAAAATTATCTTTTAATTTTCTCAGTTTGGTAAAAACCTCTAATGGATTTTGACTGTCACAATCTAATTTGCTAGCAATTGCATCATTACTTGTTCTAAGAAAAGGATTGCATAGTAACTCAATAGATAGATTGGTTGGTAATGTAGGTTTATTTAACTTTCTCAGTTCCATTATTTGTTGTGATAAGTTTTTTAGATTTTTATTTTCTGGGTCTATATGGATTGAAAAGGCAAGATTGCTTTCAGTGTACTCGTGTCCACAATAAATTTTGGTTTGGGGATCAAAAGCTTTAATCTTTTCTAAAGATTTATACATGTCTTGCATCGTGCCTTCAAAAACTCTACCACAACCTAGTGAAAATATTGTATCACCAGCAAATAAAATTTTATTACAATCAATATAATATATTACATGACCTAAAGTATGGCCAGGGGTGTGGTAAACTTTAGATTTAAGGCCGACAATTTGTATTTCATCATTATCTTCAACTTCTAAATCAATACTTGGTATCTTTGACTTTTCCATTCTTGGGGCTATTAATTGTGAGTGCCATTTTTCCTTTAATTTATAATTTCCATTAGTATGATCAAAATGATGGTGAGTATTGATTATTTGATTAAGTTCCCAACCTTTTTCATTCAGAATCTTTTCCACCGGTTCAGCTTCTGCTGGATCTATGGCCGCCGTTAAATTATTTTCACTATTGTGGATTAACCAAATATAATTATCACTTAAAGCTGGAATAGTTATTATTTCAATTTTATTAGTCATATCCAAAATGGTATAACATTATAATATAATAACTTAAATAGTTAGATAATTATATTTGTAAAAGACATGTTTTATAATGTTGATGAATTGACAAAATTCTATAAAACTTTTCTAGGTAAGGTTTCAGCTAGAATTATAGAAGAAAAGTTAAAAGATATATTTCAATTCTCAAGAGATTTGAAGATCCTTGGAATAGGATATCCAGTCCCTTGGCTAGAAAACTTATCAAATTCAGCTATAGATTTATTTTTAGCTATTCCATCTCAGTTTAGTGATTATAAATGGTCAAGATATCAACTCAATCAAACTTTCGTTTTTGAAGATATAGCCATTCCAATTCCAGATTTTTACTTTGAGAGAGTTTTTATTTGTCATTCAATAGAAAATTCAAACGAAGTTGAAAAGTTGTTTAAAGAAACTTGGAGAGTTTTAGATGGTCAAGGTAAATTGATATTAATTTTACCTAATAGACTTGGGTTATGGTCAAGAAATGAAAATAATCCATTTGGTCAAGGAGTCCCGTTTACTTCTTTTCAAATATCTAAACTTCTAAATCAATATGGTTTTACAAACATAAAAATTTATTTTTCTCTTTTTTTTCCACCATCAAAAAATAAGATAATTTTAAATAATGCTGATAAGTTTGAATACATTTTCTCAAAAATTTTTCCAAGCATGGGAGGAATAATGATTGTGGAAGCTACAAAATCTATGTATGCAATACCAAAACCAAAAAAGGATTTAAATACAAAGTATAATTTGAGTAAAGGTTTGCCAGAAACTGTTTAATTAAATAAATTTTTTTAACACAAAATAATTATGTTTTTATTTAAATCGAGGGAATAATGACTAATAAAATAGAAAATCTTCAAACTTTGAGAAATAAGATAGATAATATTGATGAAGAGATTTTAAAATTAATACAACTTCGTTCTCAACTTGCTCTCAACATTGTAGATGCGAAAAGTGGAACAAATATTTATAAGCCGAAACGTGAAGAAGCCTTAATAAACAATTTAATCGAAAAAGGTAAAAGCAGTAATCCAGAATATATTGAATCAATATGGCGTTTATTAATTTCTGAAAATTTAAAATTACAGGGTGGTTTAAAAATTATTACTGATAATTCCAGAGAAACATTAAAAACCGTGAATTGGTATTTTAATTATGGAGCATCTATAACTTCTGAAAAATCAGCAACGAAAGCATTTCAAAAATTGACTTTAGGAACTTTTGACGCAGCTATTGTTTTAGACAATAAAATACAAAGAAATATTTTAGAAATAAATAATAAAGTCATTAAAAAAATCTTAACAGTACCTTTGACTAATATATCTACTTTTAAAAAAGTAGCAATTTTTAGGATTGAATAGAAAGATAAAAGCCATCATGAAAAAAATTCACCCTAAAGAATCTATTAGAAACTTAATCAGTTATCGACCAAGTGTTTCTGATGATAAAAAAACTGGTGTAATTAGACTTTCAGTCAATGAAGGAGCATTAGGCCCAAGCCCTAAAGCAATTAAAGAGTTAAGAAAATGGGCTTTAAGCGATTATTTTTTTCATAGATATCCCGACCAAATTAATAAAAAGTTAATTCATGCAATATCTTCTCAATATAGCTTAAATCCAGAACAAATTGTTCTTGGAAATGGCTCCGATGAATTAATTCAGTTATTATCTACAGCTTTTATTGATAGTGAAGAAGAGGCAATCTATACAGAGTATGGATTTTTAGTTTTCCCACAAAGTATAAAAATTGCTGGTGGCAAGCCAATTGTTGCTGCGGATAAAAAATTTACTGTGGATGTAAATGAAATTTTAAAATTAACTACAAATAAAACAAAGTTAATTTTTTTAGCTAATCCAAATAATCCCACTGGAACAATGATACCCAAAGCAGACATTGAAAAGTTGATACGAGGGATTAAGAAAAGTACTTTATTAGTAATTGATTCTGCATATGCGGAATATGTTGAAAATTCAGATTATACAGATGGAGCAATGTTTGTTGAAAATTTTCCAAATGTTGTAATGTTGAGAACTTTTTCTAAAATACATGGTTTGGCTTCGCTTAGGCTGGGTTGGGCATATTGTCCTATTGAAATTAGTCAAGTGTTAAAATCAATAAGGGCACCATTTTCGGTTAATTCTCTTGCAACTATAGCGGGAACAGCTGCAATCAAGGATATAAAATTTCAGAAAAAATCTTTAATCCATAACAGAATATGGAAAGATTGGACTGTTAAAGAACTTGTTAAAGAAGGAATAGAAGTGCTTCCAAGTGTAACAAATTTTTTTCTAATCAATTTACTTTCTGAAAAAAATGCAAATAATGCAATTAGTTTTTTGGAAGAAAACAAGATTTATGTTCGAGGCATGAAACCATATAATTTAAGTTCATATATCCGTGTTTCATTAGGGAATGAGAGTGAAATGCGAAAATTTACAAAAAAATTAATTCAATTTTGCAAAAAATAAAATGAAAAAAAATGTACCTATATACGATCAAATCACAATTATTGGTGGGGGTTTAATCGGCGTTTCACTTGCTAAAATTGTAAAAAAAAACAAATTGGTTAATAAATTAAAAATTTATGACAAAAGTAAAATTGTACGTGATAGGCTTCAGACATTAAAAATTGCTGATGAAGTTTGTGAAACTCTAATAGATTCAGTTAATAACTCAGACTTGACTGTGCTCGCTATACCCGTTGGTTCAATGGGAGAGGTTTCTAAAAGTATAAGTGGTTTTTTAAAAAAAGAATCTGTTTTAACTGAAACTGGTTCAACAAAAATTTCAGTAATTTCCGAGATTAAGCCAAATTTACCTAAAAATGTTTGGTTTATTCCTTCTCATCCTCTTGCCGGCACTGAAAATTCTGGTCCAGATGCGGGTTATGCTGACTTGTTTAAAGGTAAGTATTGGATTTTGTTGCCTGATAATGAAGTTCCTTCATCTATTTCAAAAAAGCTTGAAAAATTTTATTCTTCCTGTGGTGCAATAACTGAATTTATGAAACCTGATTACCATGACAAAATTTTAGCAATTACATCTCATTTACCACATTTAATTGCATATACAATTGTTGGAACAGCAACTGATTTAGAAGAGCAAACTAAACATGATGTAGTTAGATTTTCAGCTACAGGCTTTAGAGATTTTACTCGAATTGCAGCTTCTGATCCAATAATGTGGCGGGATGTTTTTCTAAATAATCGTGATGCAGTTTTAGAAATGCTTCAACGTTTTAATGAAGACTTATCTTATTTGCAAAGATCAATTAGATGGTCAGAGGGCGAAAAGTTAGAAAAATTATTTACTAGAACCAGGGAAATTAGAAGAAGCATTATTCAGGAAGGGCAAGATAAGTAGCTAAATTAATTTCTGTTTAATTACTTGAGTTAATTCTTTAATTTTTTCAATAATAAGTTCAATGTTTTGGTCACTAGAAAATTGATGGTCTGAATCTTTTACTATTGTTAGAGTAGCATCTTGACTTTTTATACACTTTATTAATTTCAAACTTTTTTCTATTGAAACATCCTTATCATCTAAACCATGTAATAACCTTATTGGGCAGTCCAAATTGATTGTTTTGTTAAGCAATAAATGATTATCGCCAGAATCAATTAAAGTTTTAGAAATAATATAAGGACTATCTTTATAAGCACTTGGCAACTCAATATATCCTTTTTTATTCAATTCATCATTATGATCCTGTTTTAACTTCTTCCAAGCATTATCATGAGTAAAATCAGGAGCCGCGGCAATACCAATTAATCCCCCAATTCGATGTCTTTGTTTTAAAGCAGTTAAAAGCATTGACCATCCTCCCATTGATGAACCAATCAGTATTTGAGGACCTGTGGTTAATTTTGTTAGGATTAATTCTGCATCCTCTGCCCAATCATCAATTCCATAATTCGGAAAAGATCCTGAAGATTGCCCATGACCTCTGCAATCAAATCTAATAAAACCCTGATGGTTTTCCTTTGCAAAGTTTTCAATAGCTAAAGCTTTAGTTCCATTCATGTCTGACATTAATCCATGAAGAAATATGATATTTGGAGCATCTCCATTAATCTGATGATAAGAAACATGCTCTCCAGATTTGTGCAAAACTTTCTGAAGATTGTTTTTGACTAAGTTATTCTCTTCCATTATCTAACTTAAAATATTCTAAACTATAGAAAAATAATTTATAACACCCATTTAATGAAAAATAAAAATAAAAAAAAATGTGTTCTTCAAGTTTTGCCAGCGTTAAATAGTGGTGGTGTAGAGAGGGGTACACTTGAGATTTCAGAGGCTTTGGTTAAAAAAGGCTGGCGCTCAATCGTAATGTCTTCAGGAGGTTATTTAGAGCAAAGGTTGATTAGAAGAGGAGCAGAGCACATTAAATTACCAACTCATACAAAAAATCCATTTAGATGGCCATTTCTGATGTCAAAAATGAGAGAATATTTTTTAGATATCAACCCAGATATTGTTCATATCAGATCTAGAGTGCCAGCATGGACAGCTGGAAGAGTTGCAAGAAATTTAGGGATTCCAGTTATCTCTACTGTTCATGGACGTTTTATTGCAAGCTCCCCTTTGAAGAGATTATATAATAGTGCTCTTTTAAATGCAGATGCAATAATTGCAATTTCAAAATATGTAAGTGATAACATTGTTAACCTTAAGCCAAGTGCAGAAAAATTAATAAAAATAATTCATCGTGGTGCAGATATTGAAATATTTAATCCAGCTACAATTTCTGAAAGTAGAATAATTCAAATGTCTTCTGATATGCAACTTCCTGATGAAAGTCAAATAATTATGATGCCAGCAAGGCCAACAAAGTGGAAAGGTCATTCTAAATTGATTGAAGCATTTAGTAAACTATCAACAAAAAATGCATTTTGTGTAATGCCTGGATCAAATGATAATAGTTCATATGTTGAATATTTAAGAAAGCTTGCAAAAAAATTTAATGTCAGTGGGAGAGTTTTATTTCTTCCTTTTTTAGATGATTTGCCTGCAGCATATATGTTGGCGGATGTCGTGGTTGTTTCTAGTTTATCACCTGAGCCATTTGGACGGGTTGCTGTAGAGGCTCAGGCAATGGGTAAGCCCGTAGTAGCATTTAGTCATGGAGGAGTTGCAGAAAGTGTTTTAGATGGAGTTACCGGGAAGCTTGTCAAACCAGTTTATTCAGATGATTTATCAGAGGCTATAAATTATTATTTAAACTTGACGCCTTCAAAAAGGTTGAAGTTAGCGAAAATAGCAAGAAGTCATATAATAAATAACTTTTCTAGCAAACAAATGATTGATAAAACAATTCAGCTTTATGAAAAAACATTATTAAAATTTAAAAACAATGCTTGAACCATTTATATTAGAATTATAAAATAATTTATGAATTTCAAACAGGATAATATTCACTAATGCCAAAAATTACACTTGCTGATGGCTCTGTTAGGACTTACAAAAATAGCATCTCACCAAGATCTTTAGCTAATGAAATTTCCCAAAATTTAGGAAAAGTTGCAGTAGCCGCAAAAGTGAATGGTGAACTATGGGATTTAGAAAGAGAGATTAATCATAACTCAGAAGTTATGATTTTAACTAAAAATAATGAAGAAACCCTTGAAATAATTAGACATGATTGCGCTCATATTTTAGCTGAAGCGGTCTTAGAAATATTTCCAGAAACTCAAATAACAATTGGTCCGACAATAGAGAATGGTTTTTATTATGACTTTTATAGAGACAAAACATTTTCACAAGATGATTTAGAAACTATAGAAAAGCGTATGCATGAAATAGTTGATAGAGATGAAACAATTTCAAGACAGGTTTGGGATAGAAATGATGCTATAGACTTTTATAAAAAAAATAAAGAACCATTTAAAATCGAGTTAGTAGAAGCTATACCGGAAAATGAAGTTGTCACTTTTTATAAACAAGGAAATTTTATAGATTTGTGCAGAGGTCCTCACCTGCCTTCAACAGGTAAAACAGGGCACTCATTTAAATTGATGAGTGTGGCTGGAGCCTACTGGAGAGGAGATTCTAACAATGTTATGCTTCAAAGAATCTATGGTACTGCATGGTTAAAAGAAAAAGATCTCAAATCATACCTCACTATGATAGAGGAGGCTGAAAAAAGAGACCATAGAAAATTAGGCCGAACTCAAGAACTCTTTCACATTCAAGAGGAAGCTGCGGGTTCGATTTTTTGGCATCCTAATGGTTGGACTTTGTACCGTGAAATTGAATCCTATATTCGAAGGAGGCTGTCCTCTTGTGACTATCAAGAAATCAAAACCCCTCAATTGATTGATAGGTCTCTTTGGGAAAAATCTGGTCATTGGGAGAAATTTGGGGAGCATATGTTTACTACAAATATTGACGAAACTCAAGTTTTATCTCTTAAACCAATGAATTGCCCTGGTCATGTACAAATATTCAATCAAGGATTGAAATCATTTAGAGATCTACCATTAAGGCTTTCAGAGTTTGGCTCATGTCATAGAAATGAACCTAGTGGAGCATTGCATGGAATTATGCGAGTTAGAGCTTTTACACAAGATGATGCACATATATTTTGCACGGAAGACCAGATTAATGATGAAACTATAGCTTTTTGTGATCTTCTTAGTTCAATATATAAAGATTTTGGTTTTGAAGATATTAAAATAAAATTTTCTGATCGACCAGAAATTCGCGCCGGCAATGATGAAACTTGGGATCAGTCAGAAAAAGCATTAATCGATGCAACTAATGCTGCAGGCATAAAGACGGTCTTAAATCCCGGTGAAGGAGCTTTTTATGGCCCTAAGTTAGAGTTTGTTCTGAGAGATGCAATTGGTCGTGATTGGCAATGTGGGACTCTTCAGGTCGATTTTGTTTTGCCTGAGAGATTGAGTGCAGAGTATGTAGCGTCTGATGGTTCCAAGAAAAGGCCTGTAATGTTGCATAGAGCTATCCTTGGCTCAATGGAAAGATGGATTGGTATACTTATTGAGGAATATGCTGGAAAGTGGCCTTTATGGCTTTCACCAGTCCAGATTATAGTAGCGACAATAACTCAGGAAGCCGATGACTATGCTGAAAAAGTGTATATCAAAGCACAAGGTTTTGGTTTAAGAGTTTCTCTAGATAAAAGAAATGAAAAAATTGGGTATAAAATACGTGAACATTTGGAAAAAAAAATACCAATTATTTTCGTTGTTGGCAGAAAAGAGGCTGAAATGGAAACAATTTCTATTAGGCGTTTAGGGACGCATGAGCAACAGGTTATTGAATTAAATAAGGCTCTGGATAGTATTTCAATTGATGCGATGCCTCCAGATCTTGCAAGAATTAAAAATAATAAGTAAAATAAACTATAAAAGGAGGAAAAAAATCGATTTCAAAAATCAAGGGGCAACGCCAGCAAAAGATGGTCCTAGAATCAATGAAGAAATAGTTGTTGAAAAAATCCGATGCATAGGATCTGATGGCGAACAATTAGGAATCATGCCAGTTAGCCAAGCAATTAACCTGGCAGAGGAGGCAGGTTTAGATCTTGTCGAAATTTCTCCAAACACAAACCCTCCAGTCTGTAAGATTTTGGACTTTGGAAAATACAAATATGAATTGCAGAAAAGAAAAAATGAGGCTCGAAAAAAACAAAAAATCATCGAAGTTAAGGAAATAAAATTACGTCCAAATATTGATGAGCATGATTATCAAGTAAAACTTAAAAAAATTTATGAGTTTTTAGATAATGGCGATAAAGTTAAAATTACTATGCGCTTTAGAGGTCGTGAAATGGCGCATCATCAAATTGGAGCAGATGTTTTAAAAAGAGTAGAAGAAGATACATTGGAAAAATCTAAAATTGAGCTCGTTCCAAAGTTAGAGGGTCGACAAATGGTTATGATACTTGCTCCAAAATAAAATTTTTCAGATCGACTTTTATTCCTTGATTTACATTATTCATTTTATTATAAGATCATTATGTTGATTGGGTTGTTAAAAAGGGCTACCCAATCAGACATGTTTTTACCACTTCAACAAGAGATGTGCGAAATGCCCAAGATGAAAACTAAAAGCGGAGCAAAAAAACGGTTTCGCTTAACGGCCACTGGAAAAGTAAAAGGAAATCCAGCTTTTCTTTCCCACAATTTAAGAAAACGTTCACAAAAAATGAAACGCCAAGCAAGAGGAACAATGATTCTCAGTGAGAGCGATGCTAGAATAGTAAAACGTTTTCTGCCTTATCATTAAAAGGAGGTAACTATGGCAAAAGTTAAGCGAGGAGTAATAACTCATGCTAGGCACAAAAAAATTATTGATGCTGCTAAGGGATATTACGGCAGAAGAAAAAATGTTTTCAGAGTTGCCAAACAAGCTGTCGATAAAGCAAGAACATATGCATACAGAGATAGAAAAGTTCGTAAAAGAGATTTTAGATCTCTATGGATTCAGAGGATCAATGCTGCAGTTCGTCTTCATGGCTTAACATATAGTCAATTTATTTTTGGTTTGTCAAAATCTGAATTTGCTCTGGATCGGAAAACTCTTGCTGATATGGCAGTTCATGATCCTAATACTTTTGACCAAATTGTAGAAAAAGTGAAGACTGAACTTTAGGCATGTTTCATGCAAGATCCAGTCAAATTAAAAAATGATATTTTAAATCAAATTTCTAAAACTAAATCGAATGAAGTTTTGGAAAAAATAAGAATTTCATCACTAGGCAAAAAAGGTAGCATAAGTTTGTTGATGAAAAAACTTGGTGAGATTGATCCTAAAGAAAGGAAAAATGTTGGTCAGGTATTAAATCAAATTCAAAAAGAAATCACTTATGCGCTAGATAAACAAAAAGAAATTTTAGATGCTTTGGCTTTAGAAACCAAGCTAAAGGAAGAATGGGTTGATATTAGTTTATCTCCAAGGCCAGAAAATTTAGGCAGAATACATCCTTTATCTAGAACTATGGATGAGGTGGTAGCAATTTTTTCCGAAATGGGTTTTAAAGTTGCTGAAGGACCTGATATAGAGACAGATTATTATAATTTTACCGCACTCAATATACCTCTGGAACATCCTGCAAGACAAGAACATGATACTTTTTACTTTCCTGAAGACAAAGAAGGCAAAAGGAAAGTACTTAGAACTCATACCAGCCCTGTTCAAGTTAGAACTATGGAAAAAATAAAACCGCCTATAAGAGTTATTGTTCCAGGGAGAACTTATAGAAGTGATCATGATGCAACTCATAGTCCAATGTTTCACCAATGCGAGGGTTTAGTTATTGGTCCAGATTTAAATATGAGCCATTTAAAGGGTTGTTTAATAGATTTTTGTAGAGCTTTTTTTGGAGTTGATAATTTACCAGTCCGATTTAGACCAAGCTACTTCCCTTTTACTGAACCATCTGCTGAAGTTGATATAGGTTGTTCACGTATAGGTAATGACTTAAAGATTGGAGGAAAAGGAGATTGGTTAGAAATATTAGGAAGCGGTATGGTTAATCCAAGAGTTTTAGAAAATTGCGGAATTGACTCAAAAACAACTCAGGGATTTGCATTTGGAATGGGTCTAGAAAGAATAGCAATGCTAAAGTATGGGATTCCTGATCTTAGGCCTTTTTTTGATTCAGATCTTAGGTGGATGAAACATTATGGATTTTTTCCATTTGATGTGACAAGTATTCATAATGGATTAGCATAATGAAGTTTACATGGAAATGGTTAAATGACCATCTTGAAACGGATAAAAGCCTTGATGAAATCGCTGAAATACTTCCAATGCTTGGTTTGGAAGTTGATAACATAGAAAATAAAGCTGAAAGACTTAAAGAATTTAAAATAGCCAAAGTTATTGATAGCAAACCCCATCCAAATGCTGATAGATTAAAAGTTTTGACTGTGGACGATGCAAGTGGAGAAATTCATCAAGTTGTTTGTGGGGCGCCAAATGCTAGAAAAGGTTTGATTGGGGTTTTTGCTAGTCCTGGAATGTATATACCCGGAACAGGAATAAATCTAAAAGTTGGTGAAATTCGAGGCGAAAAGTCATTTGGTATGATGTGTTCTGAAAAAGAGTTGGAGATCTCAGATGATCATGATGGAATTATTGAACTTGATGAAAAAGCAGTTATTGGCAAAGAATATGTAAATTGGGCAGGGCTTGATGATCCAGTTATAAGTATAGGTATAACACCCAACAGAGCCGACTGTTTGGGAGTGAGGGGTGTGGCGCAAGATCTCTCAGCAGCCAATATGGGTAAACTCAAACCGCTAAAATTTAATCAAGTAAAAAGTGATTTTGAAAGTCCTAAAAACTTTAAGATTTCTGAAGATGTTTTATGTAAAGGACTTGTTCCTATTATAGTGGGGAGATATTTTAGAGGCTTGAATAATGGTCAAAGCCCTCAATGGATGCGCCAAAGATTAAAAGCGATAGGGCAAAGACCAATTTCAGCATTAGTTGATATTACAAATTATATTATGGTTGATATTTGCAGGCCTCTTCATGCTTATGATGGTCTAAAAATTATTGGAAATAATTTAGAAATTAGATTTGCTAAAGATAATGAAAAGTTTAATGCCTTAAATGAAAAAACATATGAATTATCTAAATCTGATTTAGTTATATCTGATGATAAAGGTGTTGATGATCTTGCTGGCATTATGGGTGGTGAAAGAACTGGCGTTTCAAAAAAAACAACTGAAATGTTTTTAGAAACGGCCATATTTGATCCGAATACTGTTTCTAGGACTGGTCGAAGATTAAATTTAAATTCTGATGCTCGTCATCGATTTGAAAGGGGATTGGATCAAAACCTTCCCGAAAATATTCAAGACTATATTGCTTCTTTTGTATTAGATATTTGTGGAGGTGAGGCAAGTTATATTCATTCCTCTGGAAGTGGGAAAATTTGGGAAAGGGTGATTAATTTTGATCCTGAGTTTGTGTTTAATTTGTCAGGAGTAAAAATTTCTGATGAAACAATTTCTTCAATATTAATTAATTTAGGGTTTAAATTAAATAAGAAATCAAACATTTGGGATGTAAATCCACCTTCATGGAGAAATGATATTGATGGAGCTGCAGATTTAGTGGAAGAGGTTATCAGAATTTATGGTTATGACAATATTCCAATAAACTCATTAGAGAATGATCAGGTAATTCCCAATCCAGCAATTGAAAAATATCAAAAACGTAATTTAACTTTAAAAAGGCTTTTGGCGGGTAGAGGAATGTTAGAGGCCATAACTTATTCATTTATATCAGAAAAGGATGCAAAATTATTTAACGGTGGACAATCTGATCTTATTTTGATTAACCCTATTAGTTCAGACCTTAATACGATGAGACCATCTTTATTTCCAAATTTGCTAACTGCAGTTTCTCAAAACTTTAAACGTGGTGAGACAGGAATTTCTATGTATGAGATAGGACCAATATTTAAAGGTCAAAACCCTGAAGAGCAAATAGATCATATCTCTGGTATACGTGCAGGCTTTAATTCATCTCGTGAATGGACAAAAACGAAGAGAAATTTTGATTGGATTGATGCTAAAGCTGATTTGGAATCAGTTTTGAAAGCTTGTGGATTTAATTCCTCAAAAATTTTATCAAAAAGAGAAACACCAAATTATTATCATCCAGGAAGAAGTGCAGCATTCTTTTTAGGGAAAAATATAATAGCTTTTTTTGGAGAGTTGCATCCTAGAATTACTAATTTCTATAACATTAAGAATACTGTTGTAGGTTTCGAAGTTTTCCCAGGGAATATTCCTCTTCCGAAGAAAATGGGTGCACAAAAGAAATTTTTAAAACTTAATCCTTTCCAATCAGTAGAGAGAGATTTTTCATTCATTGTTGATAAAAAAATTTCTGCAGGCGAAATAATAAGATCTATCAGCTCATTAGACAAAAAGTTAATTAAAGATGTTAGAATTTTTGATCTTTATGAGGGTGAAAAAGTTCCAGAAAATGAAAAGGCGCTGGGCGTAACAATTATTTTTCAACCAGACGAAATGACATTTTCGGATTCAGAATTAGATGAATTTTCCAAAAAAATAATTCAAAATATCTCATCAAACT